>Ga0325404_1001531_pt1 | contig 24478 bp, 16 predicted proteins | sample PopdelMetagenome_18_FD_205664 | JGI IMG/M metagenome (GOLD analysis project Ga0325404, IMG submission 205664) | Populus deltoides microbial communities from Bellville, Georgia, United States - Xylem-Control-R1 | ecosystem: Host-associated > Plants > Phyllosphere > Stem > Wood/Secondary xylem...
AAAAAAAATAGAATCTTATTTCAAATTAAAATTAAATAATATTTATAAAAAAAATACAGAATTTTATGGATTTCATTTTTTGACTATTAATTTTCTTTTTCACTCTTAAAATTCAAAACAAATTTTAGAATTCGTATACATGATGAGCAAACACGATAGTTAAGGAAACATGATAGTCAAGGGACTCAGGACTCGAGTCCTTATCTGATTACAGTCAAAAAAAGATAGACAAAAAAGAGAAACTCAAGACTTAAAGTCCTTATCTGATTACAACCAAAAAAGATAAACCAAAAAGAGTGATTGGTAAATCTTTTGTGGAAGGGTAATTACAGTTATTTTTTAAAATTAAAAAAAATAAAAATTTACTTCATTAAAACAAAAACAAAACAAATTTTAGAAGTCATATACCTAAAAAGCAAACATAATAATCAAGGGAACTCAGGACTCGAGTCCTTATCCGATCACAGCAAACAAAAAAACATAAATGATTTTCTTCACGCTAAGTACATAGTAAATTTTTAAAAATGTAGTTGCGATTATTTTTTAAAATATTTTTTATTTAAAAATATATTAAAATAATATTTTTTTATTTTTTAAAAATTATTTTTAAAATTAGCGTATCTAAAAATGCCAAAAAATATTAATGTAAAACAAAAAAAATAAAATAAATTTTAAATTTTTTTAAAATACAAAAACAAATAGAAATCCAAGTCAAATGCTATACACCCATCTCAACCTCATCTCGACCACTAAGGCCACCGATGCTCCATATTGATATTCTAGAGCTTACTGCCATTTAACAAATTTGAAGCTAATTTGGACTTAATGTTATGTAAGGAAAGATAACAGTCACCAAAGTTTTCCACCAGCAAATAATAATAATAATATATATATATATAAAAGAGGATCCAATTAGCATGCTTTCTGTAACATAACAAAAATTTATTGCAAATCCAAGAAGATAACAATCTCAAAAAATTAATACACGGATGGATTTATTTACAATACAGATTGCTATAGAATCTCAAATTGCATGTTATGGTTGTACATATGCATAAAGCAAAACGATTCATAAAACAAGCACTGAGCAGAATTTAGGTAATAGACAGCCCATAAAATCTCAAATTCCATGCCATGGATGTACACATACATGAACCCTACAACACATTATCTACCTCTGCGACGATTTTTCAAAGGGGCACAATCAGAGCAATACCATTTTCCTTTTACTTTTTCTTTCAATCCAACACAACCAAAATGGAACCATTCTATCTTGCACTGCATGTTCAAAAAAGGAGGATTAGGTGTTTTGGGGGATAAGACTCGAAAAAAGCAAAAAAATAATAATCTGGTTACATACATCGGGGTTGTCACATGCAATCATGTCCCCATAGCTAACTTGATTGCAGAAACAGTAAGTCGGTTCATTCGGATCCACTGGCAAATCTAGTTGCATACCGGTAGTATTTGCAAATGTTGTCGCCACTGCCACCTCTGTCTCTGTTGCTTCTTCTGCAGCAACAAGGCGTGTTCTGCATATAAAGTTTGATTTAATAATTGTAAATAATGTTTCCTACACAAGCGATATCAATGCCAGACTATTTCACAAATGTGCAGTTAACAAGGGATAATTAAGAAACTATGAAATCTGATTTAGCCAAAAAAGTTTCTTAATGTTTCGTGATTTGGATTTGCCAAATTGTCATTATAAACCATGGAATCTCAGTCTAAGCCATGAATTTAAACAAATTTACATCATTCCTATCCTTTTTATATTCATGTTTAGTAATACTAGCTTGAGGCAGTTTCTCACAGACAGAACTCTCTTATGCTCTTTGACAGAGACCTGTATCCTGCAAGAAAACCTGTCACTTGGCTGACATGGGGTTGATGCTCCCAATATGTTTCCCATCATAACAGAAAGGAATCCCTGCATCTTTGTCAGCAATTTCATTTTCAAAGCAAGATTTCTACTTTTGGGGCAAAATATCCTAATCATTGATCTCATATTTATTTATATATCAGTGTCTTCTATTTTCAAGGTAAGATCCTAATCCTGTGACTCGTGATTTGCAGTATAAAGATTTCTCTCACTATCCTTGAAAACAAAGACATTTCAGTTTTCAACACAGAGCTTCCAAAGAGAAAGTAAAATGAAGTTGAGAAGCTTAACCAACTAATGTGCTTAGAGTGATAAATAAGGAAACAATGAACAAGTATAATTAGAAGAGATATACTTTTTACGCCCTCCTCTACCACTCTCACTACCCCTTCCAGACTTTGAACCGCCATCAAGACTTGAAGCAAGCAATGCCGGAGCAGCAGCAGCAGTATCTCTTTCTATCAAAGATTATATCATATGATCACAAAAATTTAGTAAAGATGGAGATACTAAAATGGTTGTGAAATACAAAACAAAACCTTTCAGTAGATCCTTTCATCATCAAGTACGAATAAAACAAACCCTGGGGACTGAAAATGTGTGCAAATTACCACGCCGATTGTCTTCGTCACATAGCTTCAGAAATTGATCAAGTTGTTGAATGTGTGCATCTACCTGAGGCAACAATTATAAAATATGCAGTCAATTAGGTAATTTTATGTCTAGAAGTACTGCATACAAACAGAAAGGTACAAGAAGCATCACGGTGTATGATTATAATAGCGCAGATGGCAGTGACGCTTTATCTAAAAGCACTACGTGCAAGCACATAGTAGGGTGGCAGTGTCATGAAGATAATCCAAATCATTAATGATTACACCAATAGGACCACTTTTCAGCATAAATGCTAAAAAACCCATTCCAATAGCAATGGGAGGGCAGGAAAAGGAAACCAACTATATCCAAAATAACATCTTTTCATTAAAACGGAGTAAGTTGAATCAATTTCCACGACCATATCAATGGACTACATGGCTTTTCTTTATATCTAAGAGGAATGCCTCTCCAAAAAGACATGAACAGCTATTCAAGGCAGAAAAATTGTCATTGGTCCAGTAATCATGTATCAATAGCCACAAGCAACAAAATCATTCACACAAAACACTTCACTCAATCTTTAACCAAATAAAAGGGCTTAATATTTAGTTAGAGGGTAAGGATACTGGATCTGTTTATGTAGTTAATAAATTTAAACCTGTGACTTTTGAAGTTGAAAGCTCATTATCCTAAATGGAGGACCACTGATGGCAGAAAGCAGAAAATGTGTCCACACTTGACAAATGAAAATACTTCTATTACAAGCAAATCTTGCAATTGAGCTTTGGCCCCTGAACCATTAATCTCCAATTTTCCCTTCCAGCAAACTAAGTTGAAACTCAAAAAAAATCTCATAACATCTACTCACTATTTGGTACAAATAGTCAACTAATAAGAACTTGTATTACCATTGTTGAGTGCAGCTAATCTAGGGAAAACTGATGGTTATCAATGGTGGGATGCTAGGTTTTTCCAACCAAAAGTTACAGAAAGCTTTGCATGAACATTGAAAGGCTAGTCAATTTGTCTGCATGTTGTGTTCTCTGTACATATCTTCTTCTTTTCTAATTGGAAAAAAAATGGAGTGGTAAGGTAATTCCCAGAAACAAGAAAAGGTCATTGCACCAACAGATGATGGTAAAGAGAATGAACAGCTACGAATATAAGATGAGAAAAAGAGCAAGAATTGATCACATAAATCAGGTATGATGAGACACATGCCCTGAAAGGATTGATGATATATAAAGCTGAGTTACGAGATTCAACATACCAAATCATATGCTTGGACAGCCAATGCCATCTTTTCATCTGCAATCCTGATGCTATGCTTTTGCTCATCAAGTGCCTCATCTGAGAATCTGATGAGTGAAGTATTTGGTGTAATGTTTCCAGCCTTAACTCCTCGTTTAATGTCCTCTATTTCTTGTTCGCATCGTTGTTCATTTTGGCGTTGAATCTCTGTTCACGTGCATTAAAACTGTCCCTTGAGAAGTGTGCTTAAAGGAGACAAGGATTGTTTAACTATAGACAGAGAATGTCAATTAACTTTTCTGTTTGAGCATGCAACCAAGAAAGGGATTTCTGTTTGCACACGCAACCAAGAAAGGGAGGCAGCGGGAACAGATGGCAAAAGGGAAAGCACAGAGAATATCACAAAGCACAGAGAATATCACAAAGCACAGCTAAACAAGAAGGAACCATACAGCCACCCATGTTTTATTGGTTTGAGCTAGTGCCAGCTTTTCCAAGCTAGTGACCTTTTGATCTTTGGGGAATTTTGCATTATCTTGGAGTTTCTGGCACTCAAGTCCTATTATGATTAAGTACAAAACGAAATCAGACATATTTTTCCTTTAGCAGGTAAAATTAACAAAATAATTAGAGTTCTCTACAAGTTATGGTTTCCCTAACCTACAGATTCAAAATGCCATACGATAAGAACGAGCATAAGAGAAAATTCACTCAATTAGGAGTCTAATCTCCCCCTAAGCAGTCAAAACCCCCAAATAGCTATTGCAGTTCTCATCAATTCAATCAATCTAGGGTATCTTATCAGATCTTAAATCGACACTTAAAACAAGCGATGGAAGATATGACAGAAACAGCGATTTAATAAACAACAAAGCACGGTTGTTTTTAGCGCGAAGCATACCCTGCAAACTTTTGTCCAGATCACGCAACAATGAGTACTTCTTTTGCAGAATATTGGGAAGCGCTTCCAGATCTGCACAACAAATAATTTTAGGGTTTACTGGCATAACTTCAAAAAAAAACAATCAAGCATAACAATTATGAAACTGAAACAATAACCTTAAATTCAGAGAGATAGAGAGAGAGAAAGGGATTACTGGCTTGAAATTCATCGACGAAGGAGGACATTTTAGGGTTTGTATCTGGGATTTTGATTTTTCAAGGATCCCGCCTTTAAACCCTGGATTTTAAATACAAAATGAAATTTTAAGACAGATTTCGGTTTTTAGCATCCAATTACAAAGCGGCTGGATTTGCGGTTGGCGCGTGTATGTTGGCGCGTGGTTATGATACCAGGCCCAACCTTGTTTACGGTATTGTTTGTTACTGCGTTTTTGTTATTTAAAAAAAAAATTATTAAAAATATTTTTTAATATTTTTTAATTAAAACAAAATTAACACGTAAAAATAATTTAAAAACATAAAAAATTTATAATTTTAAATAAAAAAATCAAGTTTTTGGCAAATACACGGTCAACTGCTTAGTCAAATAAAATTTTTATTTTTTTTACATGTTTTTTTTTAATATTTCATTTTAATAAAAACAATAAAAAAAAGTTAAAACTAAATTGTTTTTTTTTAATGAAATGATTTCTTTTATATATTAAAAAAACACTAAGACAACATTATTTTATATAAAAATTTAAAAAAACAAAATTCTTAGAGTTTATATTATCAGGTCTGGCTTGAGTTTGGCTAAATCAACATCATCTTAAGTTTATATGTTAGGCCATTTTTTTGACCAAATTAATTCTTTACCTGATTAAAAAAAAAAAACCTCACTTGAGTCGGGTTTTGAATTTACAAGTCATGGGTTGTCTAAGTTAATTGCGTCACAGGTTGATATGTTAAATCATTTGAGTTTGATCGATTTAGTTTCTTATTTGGTTCAAAAAAACTGAGTCTAAGTCAAGTTTTTAACCATTAGATCAATTAGGTCAACCCTATTAGGTTAAGCTAAGTTAATAACTATGAGTTAGAGTATGAGTTCCATAAGACATTCATTTTACATTTTCATGATATGAGGAAAAGGTACGTAGTACGTTACTTGACATGGATCCACGCTACGCCATGAATATATATTTTCTCTCTCTCATGAATAATGATGTTTAGGTATTGTAGGCATAAGTTTTTTTAAGGAAAAAAAAACCAACAACTTGAGTTACAGTCCCAACCGAGTCTAATAAGTTGATTTTATTTTAATAACACAATGATATTAAATGGACCGGATTTTCTTTTTAAAAAACAATAACACGAAAAAAGCCTCATTGGAGGTACAAATTAGATTAAAAAAAGGGATAAAAAATAGCTTGAATCAACTTGAGATATCATGATAGATATGTGATCTGGATAGTAAAAGGCAATCCAACCCAAGTTAATCTACAAAACATGTAGCCCATGTCATTCGAACATGACTGCCTGATAGAAAACAAATAAAAGAAAACCATAAAGCTAATTAAAAAAACTAATGTCAAACAAAAAAATTAAAATAAATAATGAAATTGGATGTTGACCCGCATTGTCTTTTCAAATTCATGACTTGAGTTATCAGAATGGAAGCACCATACATGAAAAAATTATGAAACTACATCCCTAGCAAATTAAATAATTAAATGACGATATCGGGAAAAAAATATATTACACGAAAAGATTCAAAAAAAAAATAGCAATTAGAATAATAAGGGTAAAAACTGAAATAAAAATTAAATTAAAGGGTAACTATAAATTTTAGATTGAAGGGTGACACAAAAAAAAAAACTTTAACAAAAAGAAAAAAAGAAAAAATCAAGGATCAAATTGAAAAATATAATATATCATAAATTTAAATCAAGGAATGAAATTAAAAACTAGCACAAAAAGGTTAAGAAAGAACATGAAAAATAAAAAGAATGAAAATTAAAATGAAAAAAAAACACATGAAAAATTAGAATTAAAGAATAAAATTGATAAAAAAATTAGTTGTTTCACTACGCGTTTTGCTTTTCTATTATTTTCCATGCTTAGTCAAATACCAAATTTCCTCTCATTTGACTTAATAATCACATAAAAACCATTATAAAAACACGCAATTGTCTTTTAACTTTATTTTTTTTTATTTTAATGATATTTTAGTTATTTTATCATATAATTAAGAAAAAAATGAATTATTTGTGACTAATGGGCTTTATAAAAAAGACTCTATACCTTTAATAACTAGCATTAAATTTTTAATGCGATGGTCGAATACATCGTTACATTGTTTCATCAACCAATGACAATAAGTTTGAATCTAAATATTTTTCAATGCAGTTTGAGATTCTTTTAATAAATAAATAACTCAGTTTTAAAATGAAAAAAATTACACGACAATCCTTGCTATTGATTCCAACCAATTCAAAGTCCAAGATCCGACACACTTAACAGGCCATGTTTTAAGGAACACAAGAGGACTCTATTCGAATCCAACTAAAAATGGTGTAGGTTTCACTGTTCCCAGTAGTGTTTTTTTTTCCCCCCCTTCTTCTTCTCGGAACTTCCAGGCCATTTTCAATATTTTCAATTTTATTTTTTTATTTTTATAAGGATACTTCTCATAGAACCAAATCATGATGATCAGGGGAGAAATACAGATTAAACGGGAGAAGATGCTGAGCATTGAAGCAGCACCAGACCTATAAAAATAGCGATGACGAAGATGTCAGATTAGTGAGTCCTCTAATGACTTCGATCCTCTAATTAACGTGAATCCGTTAATTATTTTTTCAAATATCATTTTTCCATATAAAAAAAGAAATATCAAAGCGGTGCTCTACAAATGCAGTTTTTCTTTCCTTTCCTCCCATGTACCGAAAAAACTATATTTAAAAATAGAAACATCAAAGGCCTTCTCCCATCTGCAAGGAGGAAACTTCGTTTCTAATAATTATTTATACTTTTGTCTCCAGGGGATTTCAGATTGCCCCTATAGCTCAGTGGTAGAGCGTCAGTCTTGTAAACTAAAGGTCCGTAGTTCGATCCTGCGTGGGGGCAGCTTCGTAACAGGAGCCCAAGTTTCTGTTTTTGTTTTGAGCGAAGGTTTTTTACCCACTCGATAGACGATAGAAGCTAATTAGGGCATTCTCCTCTCTTCCTGCCAACCTACACCGAACCACATCTCCCCACATTTATCCTAACATTCCATCCTCTACAAGTTTTACAACAAGTCATACTAAATTATAATTATAATTACCTGGCCCCACACCTAATTAAATCCCATATGATCTTAATTATGAGAGCAAGATTAACCCAGAGAAAAAAGGAGTCAAGCCATAACGTGAAGACAAAGGCAGTTCATGTTCATATAATGCAAGGAAAATAGGACGATGAACAATTATAGGCTACCCTTCTCTGTACGAAACCAAAATATATATAAAATTCATTGGGGGAGTTGAGATGCAGAGAAAAATGAAACTTAAGAACATGATCACACTGAGAAATTTCATGTTATTCTAATAGTAATTAGTGCAGGTAGCAGGAAAAAAAGAAAAACAAGGAAGAGAGAATCAAATAATTATTCTGAGTTGAAGTGGGGGTGGAGGTGTTTTTATATTTTTTCTAAAATCAAATATGATATTCTTTTTTATTTCTCTCTTTCAAATAGCCAATACTACTACTAATGTTAGTTATTCCAATAATAGTACCGATCACAAATATTGGAGCAGTCAAAATTGTAGGCAAGACTATAAAGAGTTGTTTATTGGTTTCATATGTTCACCTGGATAATTAAAGATAAAAGAAAATTACAATCAGCATATTATAGTTTACTATAAATTATACTTTTTCTCAATTATTTTTGTAAATTACAAAAAAGCATATATAACAAAGAATTAATCATAAAATTCTGACCACCAAGAACCGAAGAAGCATGTATATGTTGCACATCACTCGTATAGTCGTATATGTAACTTTAATATTTTCCTTTTGATCAGTGTATTTTTTCAGATGATATACGTGTTTCACTTTATATTCTCTAAGAACATTTATTAAGCGAGCAACATGAATGAAAACCTAACATTCAACAAACTTAATTAATCAATCAACACTCACCTTAAGTGTCTTGCACTTAAAGTCACTAGGAAGATTAACAAATTTTTTTTTGTGCTATTATCTATCTCTATTATTTTTATCCTCATTACTTTTTTAACAGCTACTAGAAGTTTTTGTACCTTCAACATCAAAATCATTTTCATCGCTTCTTAGTTTTCATGTATCTCTAAGCCTGCTGCACCATCTAATGTTTGATCAAAACAAAAATATCTCTGAAAATTATCAATCCGTTAATCTTTATTTATATTCAAGAATTCAAATCCTTTTTAATTTAAAGAATATAATCCTCGTAATCTTCATTAAAATCATCATCTTAGTGATCTTTCTCGCATTTAATATTATAATTTGAATTGCCCACATCAATATCCACGCCTTCATTAGAACTACTAGCACCAACATAAAAATCAATATCACAACTTTTGTCATCTTTACAAATACCCATAGTTGCAGACTTGCAGTTGCACCCTTACCTTTACTAGCACTTGAGAGCCATCATCATCATCATCGTGGTCATATCTTTTTCCTTGACAATCTATATAAATCTATTACCATTTTTGTTTCTAGAATATTTTATTCATGGATAAAATATTATCCATCTATAACACTTAAGTATTTTTTATTTGTAATGGAGCAACATTAGGATCAATAACAATATAAATGTGGATTTTTCCCTCTCCCTCTACTTCATGCGTATTCAATATTTGCATTGTCGAGGCACCATCAACTATTTTGTTACCCTTATTATCCCTTATATTAAACCCATGCAAGTCCTTGTCATAAACTTGCCTGCAAATGAAAAAAGATCCATGTAAAACATATACTTAGAAAAACAATTGCTCATAACGCATGAAGCAATTCCATGATGTAAAATAATGCTGGTTATTTTGTTTCCTGAATATTTAAACACTAATTAAAATATATTACAACAAAAAAACATAAAATTAGGGTAGGGTTATATAAATAATATCCCTAATTTTTAACCTGAGGATTTTTTAGAATTTTAAGAAAATGATTTAGATTGTTTTTCCACTTTCCTAAACTCCTTTGAGTTTTTGAACATTAAAGAATGGACAAGAAATAACCTGGGATCTACAGGTTTCATACTAACCCTAATTTTATACTTTTTCTTTGTTTAATCAAGTAAACTAAACAACATTACAATGAAATAACAATAACTAAACAACCACTAAACCCACCAACTTATTATTGAATACTCGATTTGAAAAAAACAAGTGAGAAGGCATACCCTATTTTGTTAAGAACAACAACAGTATAAGAGAGAAATTCTATAATCTAATAATATAAATAGACATCAAGATATAAAGAGAATCAATTAAGAAACACCCAAATTTTATTTTGTATAATTTTAGATTCAGAGCCCGTTTGGCTCTGCGGTTCAACCTGCTTTTGACCGAATTAAAATTTTTTTTTGTTAAAATTGAGTGCGGTTTGTACCTTTTGGATCGTTTTGATATGCTGATGTCAAAAATAATTTTTAAAAAATAAAAAAACATCATTGGCATGTATTTCGGCACGAAAAACTATTTGAAAAGCAACCGTTACCACACTATCAAACACCCTCTCAATGGAGTTGAGATTTGTACGAATTCTAGAGAGTTTTTATTTAGAAATTATAAGCAAAGAGAGAGAAAATAAGTTTGTAATTGTGTTTGCTAGGATAGCGGATATGATATAGACAGGGATGATTTGATTATTTGGCGTGGTTTAAATTTTTTTGTTGAATAATGATGTTTTATGTAATTTATGAAACAAGGTATAATTTGGAATAAAATATAAGATGCTAATGATAATTTTCATTTAAGGATTAAAACCCATCACTTGTTACATTTCACAATTTTTTTTTTAAATTTCAAATAAATGGTTCGATTTTGAAACTTTTGGTATAAAAAGAGACACCGATACTTCGCATCTACCTAGTTTAGAGGGCAAAATAGAAGGAACAATTTAGTGAAAATGTGAAGTGGAATACTGAGATAGAAGTGTGAAAACAAGACACCAAAAAAAATAAAAAATAAAGCAGGAATTACAATATTTGACCGCCGGGTGCATTACAATGCAATTTATAAATAAAAAATTACTTAAAAAAAACAATCCAAACGCTGCTGAAGAAACATATATAGCTTCGAGCACCGTGTCCCTACTCCCTAGCCTTAACGGTCCGCGGAAGTCGTACAAGCGAGTATTAAAAGCCCCCTTCCCTGACCCTCTAGAAAGCACGCAGCTGGAGCTACCTAGATACCGAGAGGGACGTTTAAATTTTTTTGTCAAAGGGATGGGCCATAATTTCCTTGGCCATGTCTTGTCTGTCAATGACCTCAAGTTTCTTGCAAACAATCTCGAATGTCTTGTTCCTGTGTATTCGCTTTCGTATTGGCTACTTGTTATTTCCAATTTGAACAGAATACGGTATTTTCTTGAGTTAACCCTCCGTAATACATTGGCTAATATCATAATAACAGGAGAGATTTACTTGTAGGAATGGTAAACGAAACCGGACGCCACCCGTTAACGTGAGATTGCAATTAACCGGTGAAAGTCTCTCTTAGGTTGGGTTGTATAAGACTTTCTTTTACGTAACGTCTGTAGAGCACTGACCTCCTTTCTTCAAGGAATTAATCCCTGTGAAAAGTAAGTTTTCAGTTTCATCCAAATCATTTAAAAAAGGTCGCCCCTCCTTCTTAGTTGCTTCTTTCCAATTTTCCTAGCATGCATGCCATTGTTTCTTCAAGGTTTCTTCTCGCTTCTTAGCAGTATGGACACTACTAGAGGTTAAAGTGACATTGAAGATTCTTCATACCTCGAAAAGTCAAAAAAAGACAAGAAGGAAAAAGATGATCAGATAGAGTAAATTATTCTTAAATATTGAAGAGAAATCCATGTAACAAATGTGCAATGCTATGCATGTGATTAAAATAAATGTTCTTTCTGTAATGTTTGATTAGGGGCTCTCATGACATCATCGTGAAAATGGACACAGGCTAACTGTTCAAATATCCAACGGCTATGAACCCAAGAAACCTGTTAATTTTGGGTTTTCTTGTAGATAAAAAGTGAACCAATACACAGACTTTTCTGAAGAGTAGTGACTTATGGAGATTTTTCCTTTTTCCTTTTTGTAAGTTTGTATAAGAAGTGAAGAAGGAACTGCTTCAGTGGCTTTTGTTCTGCCGAGGAACAACAAACCCCAAACTGCATTCTCCGTGCCAAGGAAGGTTAGATTTTTTTCAGAATGTCAGAATTCTCACTTAGTTTGTGCTCTCTTTCCTCACATTATTACTGGCCAGCATTGCTTAATCATTTACTGGGTTGCTCACAAGCCAATTTCTGTATCTCTGCTTAGTTTTCCGAATCTAAATTTTCTTCGAGTTCATTACTTTCCAGTGTTATGTACCTGCATTTTGGTTTCCATGGTTCTGTGCATAAGTTAGTTGTCAGCTAGAAAACACAATCAATACATCAAGTTATCAGCCATTTCCCATCCACAATTCAAAATTTAATTGTGTTACTATAGAATATATAGCCTCGCTTTGATATGGCTCACTGGTGGAGCAAGGTCTTAGCTTTGAGTTTGAGTGCTCCAAAGTAATACATTTCAGTATTTCTCTAGTGCCAGTTTAATTGAATTTTTTTCGAGGGATCTTTAAAACCTTCAGCTGCCATTCTGGGTTGTTTGTGCAATATTAGTAGAATACCAGGTCTTTTAAGCAGGAAATGTGTCAAATTTGCAAAGAAATCTTGATTTTGTTTAATTTTTTTTAAAATAAAACTTGGGATTTCCTCTTTGTTTTTAGTTTCTCCTGGATGCAACATAATAATGTTAGCATCAAAAGTGTTGAAAGTCACCCGTGATAAATTAATTAATCAACTTGTACACTGTATTACTTGAAATTGCAGAATGGACCAGTATGCTAGACCAGCTGAAGCTGGGGCAGTGGATATAAGACCAAGCAATTCCGGGGTTCCACAGGGGGAAGTGAATAGTCGATTAGAGCAAAATAGGATTGATTATTCAAGAGAAAAGAAAAAGACCCTGCAGGCTCGTTATATATACGGCATCATCTTCTTGATCATAAATCTTAAAGCTTGGTTTTTTCGCGATTACGGGCAAAGGGTTCTATCTCATTTCTATAGTGAGTCAATCATCTTCCCTTTCCATGACTTGTAGCATTCTTTTACTTCTAAATGAATCATTTTTGGTCCCTGAGATTGCCATAAATCATGCAAAAGTTGTGATACATCATTTATTCATTGATATTATCACTTCAATTGGTATCTATAATATTGTGTCAGTGTCCGCACTAGCTTGAATCTTTTGATAATGTCTTTCAAATGACTAGTAGCATTGTATGGTTACCCCCGTTAAGATTTCTGGTGAAGGCCTATGGTTGCTGTTTCTCTTCTGGTACTAGTTACTTTGAGGCTGCATTCTCAGTTTATACTTGAATATTTGGAAGATTACGTGATAACAAAAATTATCACATGTTAGCTTTACGAATGTAGTATGCATCCCTGGATCAGTTAATGTAAAGAGAAAATTAGCATATATGAAAGCAATGCTTTCTTGAATTATATCAAGTGATTACTGCCATTTATAAGTTACTGCACTCTGCTTTCACCGTGCTCCATATTTTATATTACCTATTGCATCTTTTAGCTCTTTGATCTTAGTTTAACTTCATTATTACTCAACATTAAGTCCAAGTTAAAGGTATTTTTCATGTATTTTTCTATAAATTTGTTTTTGAGCTTCTGCCACAGATGTGAATTTGTTGCAGAACCTGTGCTGAAACGAAAAAAATATTACTCGAATCTTTATTTTACTTGTTAATATCTTTTACAGATATAAAAGCTTGTGGAATTGACGGACAAGATTGCTGTCATACATTGGGCGTTCTTCGTGTGAGTTTAGGATGCTTCGTATCTTTGTTTTAACAGAACAATGACTTTAATTGTTCTGAATTCTCACATGTTCGATGCCTTTCATCATTATATATCATTGCCTAATTGCCAGAATATTGCTACTTGGTTCTATAATGCAGAAATGTTGGCTAAACTTAGATTTGTTTTATTTCTCCTCATTTAGGAGGAAGATTTTGCCATTCTTTCCTTACCCTTCCTTGCACAGTTTAATCTTTATGTTGCTTCTTGGATCTCTTATGCAATGTTTATGGGAATGGACATGCATGTAACTACAAAGACAGAAACAGTCTGTCTTCTATTATTGATATCTATTCTGGTGTTTCTATATTTTTCATGTAGCATCCTTGACATCGAACTCAGATATTTTTCTCTGTTATGTTTTTCACCACTATAAAAACAAGAAAATTATATGAAGCTCGCAGTAGCTGGCATTCAGGATGGTGGGCAGTGAAGCTTGTTCTATTGATTGTATCAATGGCAGTACCATTCTTCCTCCATTCAAAATACATTCAAATATATGGTATGTCTAACTAGAGAAAGTTGTCTGAGTCTTCATATTTTAGGCCCACTTCGTGCAAATTTTACGTTTAGAACTCTATCAGATGATTGATAATAAAGCTAACTTGCTTATAAGAAGTTTCCCCTTTAATCTCTATTAGCTGGGATAGTGCTACAGCTGAATTTTTGTCTATTCCTTTACAAATTTTGAACTGCCTCTGTTTATTGTCAACTTGCTTAGCATCAGGAAATGTAATATTGTTTAACAAGCTCATTGCTATTTCTTACAGGAGAATTTGCTAGAGTTGGTGCTGGGTAATCTTCTGATCTTTTCTTGTTCTTATATTTCAATCTAATCTCTAGAAATAGAATTTCATCCTATGACAATTTCCAGTTTTACACATCATCATTCACTAACAATAAACAATGTGGTACCATTTAAGACAGACAAGTACCGTTTCTTTTAGTTTGACTTGTCTCTAGAACAATCCATCCTTTCCCTGCTAACAACAAAAGTAAAAATCTGAATTTGTGGCTGGCTAACAAGAACTTGCTGATTTTCTTGTTGTGGACATACGAGGTCTTGATTTCTGTGAGGGGAATATTTTATTTCAAACCGATGAGCCATCTGGTTCTATATTTAAATTACCACTGGGATTGCTAAAACTACATTTAATTTGTTACCTGGAATGCGCATTACAAGTAATAATTGGTGTTTTGTTGTTGTGCTGCAGAATTTTTCTTGTTCTTCAACTTGTAAGCGTAATTGAGTTCATCACCTGGTGGAATAATTACTGGATGCCTGATGAACAAAAGAAGCAAAGGTATATGTTTCTCATTCACTACAAATGCCTTTATGGTTTGGAAACAAAAACCTACAATCGACCTTTTAAGGATTTTGACTACAGCATGAATCTAGAATTGGAATGCTGCTGGATGCCCCAATCCCGATTGGGATTTATGGTATCAGAGCAAAAGAATCTAAAAGACAGGGAGGTGGGGTGTTGGATTTACACCCTGATAGTTGAACAATGGCTAATGGGCTGGATAAGTTGAACGAATCCCAGTTTTCTGATTCTCAGTTTCTTATGACCTAAAGCATGTGTAATGCAGAATTTGAATTTTTTTTCTCAAGTTTAATGGTACTGTGAAACTTTGTTCCCATTTTTATATAAGCAAATGAGAATTCTGTGATAATGTTTTTTGGCAGTTGCTCCCTTGGATTGTTCATGTCAACAATTTTCTATCTTGCTTCTGTTTGTGGAATTGTGGTGATGTACGCTTTCTATGGACGGAAAGTTGAATGTTCGCTAAACATATTCTTCATTACATGGACTGCCATTCTTCTTATAGTGATGATGGCTATGTCCTTACACTCAAAGGTATGTCCTTTTATCTAACTGCACATTTATAAGAGTTGGACATAGGGTAATCATTTTAAAGGTACGAGTTCCATGATCAAGAAACCTTATCTGTTCTGTTCTTTGAATTAATCTAACATGTCTGCCACTAAGAGATGGATGATATGAGAAACCACCCATTGATTAAGAGTGCCAGTGTAAACCACCCAACTTCTTAAATTTTTCAAACTGTTGTATGAGATAAAGTTTGACCGAGGTCCACCCATTGATTAAGAGTGTCAGTGTAAACTACTCAACATCTTAAACTTTCCAAACTGTTATATGAGATAAAACTGATTGAGGTGCAAAACCTCGTTATGGTCAAAGGGACAGTCAATTGATGTTCAAATTTGTCCGATCAGGAAAAAAAAAAGAAAAAAAATCTGATATCTCCTTTACCCATCACTTGGGATTGGCCAAGCTAAGAAATTTAATGGGTGCAAGCATATTAGAAATCTGCATTGCCAAGCATAAACAAGTTCCCCCAGGTATTGCAGGATAAAATGTTCCATTCCTGCAGCATTTCTGACACCAGAAGCTGTGACTCTTATTCTTTGTTAAACATAATTGAGGAGCAGCTAGTTTAATCTGTTTAACAAGCCTCAGTTTTACAAATGAACTCACATCAAGGAGTACATACTTCAGATTTGGAAAGAGGATCAGTTCAGTGGTTGTCAATGATAATATGTGTGCTTTGGAATGTTTTCTATCATAGCTATAGAATTACTAATCTGCAATTTTTTTTGTGATACATAAGCTTCCCTTTTTATTTGACTTGGTGTTGTACCAGGAATCTGGTCAAGAAGTTGTCTTCTGCTCAGGTTTTACATATGAAAATATGCTGATTGTTGTTTGTTCATTTTGTACAGGTCAATAGAGGCCTTTTATCTTCTGGGATTATGGCTTCATACCTTGTCTTCCTCTGTTGGTCTGCTATAAGAAGGTAGGATATTGGCACCAATGTTGTTCCATAAAGGAACGGATTGAAGTTCTTACCTTTAAATCTCAAAACATCTTGCCTTCAAAAATCTTAATTAGTTGCTTTTCTTTTCACACTCGAAATTCTGATGTTTGGATTGATGTCACATTTTCCCATCTATTGTTATGGCCCCTTTTAAATGACTCAAAACTTGAAGATTTTCTCCAGCAACATGACACTAATTTCTGCAATTACCTCATGGCTTTACAGTGAACCCCCCAGTGACTATTGCAACAAACAAAAAGCAAATGGAAATAGTGACTGGACCACCATACTTGTAAGACCAAACAATATCTCTGCTTTCTCTTCAATATCTCTTGTTTGGTGTTTCCAGAACAGTTGTGCTAAATCATGTTTTGGCTTTTACTTGATGTTGCTTGATTCTGCAGCTCTGTTTTTGTGGACTTGCAAATAATAGTTCCAACTCCAACTATTAACTTGATAATCATGGACACCACTGAGGCATCATTTGTTAAGCATGGCAACTAAATATAACCTCCTTGTCATTTTGTATCACTAAAAAGGTAGATATGTAAAAGGAGGGTCTTGGCCTCTTCGCTCCATAGCATAGTGGTAAAAACTATTCATGCTGGACTGGGCATTTTCAGCATCACTATAATCATAGTGATACAGCCTCCTCCCTCAAAATCAAAGTTCTCTTGCAGTCAATTCTATCAGAAGACTAAGCTCACGTGCAAACTGTAAACAAGACCATTTAAATTTGCATTTGCAATTTTGCATGCATAAAATACAACGAGGCAGACATTGCACCATCGGCCTGAATTAAATTAGATTGGAGTATAACATTTATCATTCTTTGAAAACTCATAACTGATTCTTTATCTATTCTTTAAGAGATATAAACGCACCATGCATGTATAACTTGCACTACTATCTTTGTTGGTGTTGTACTACATATCTTTGATTTTCCTCCTAGCTATTTGTTTCCACTTTTCGATCCACTTATGTTTGTGTTATTTTGTATTCTTCCAGAGTTTCCTGTTCGCAATTGGTGCCATTGTTATGGCCACATTTTCCACAGGAATTGATTCACAATCATTTCAGGTAAATTGCTTTCCTCTGTTGAAGTTAGCACTGCAAAGTTAGATCATTCAATTCCATTTCAAGTCAGAGAATCCCCAATCACACTGTAAAAGTAATTGATTTGGTTGAGATGGATCAAAAAACATTTACCAATTCCTATCCTCGTTAGTTTCTTAGCAATTTACCAGTACATGAGCAAAAATATAACATGAAATAATGCTGCGCTATGACTGCAAGGGGTTGACAATTACTTCTGATGTCTGTCATTTTGATAAGAGATAGTTTTCTCTTCACATGTTCTTCAGTTCCGCAATGATAATGTTCAAGAGGATGATGATATCCCTTATGACTATGGGTTTTTTCACCTTGTATTTGCTTTCGGGGCCATGTACTTCGGAATGTTATTCATCAGTTGGAACCTGAACAACTCAGCAAGAAAGTAAGGGAACTAGATTTCTGAACTCCTCCAGTCATCACATTATTTTTTATGAACTGAATTTCTTACCTAAATCACTTTAACCGTTCAAGGTGGAGCATTGATGTTGGCTGGGCAAGTACATGGGTGAAAATCGTGAATGAGTGGTTTGCAGCAACAATATACTGTAAGTGAATCTATCCACCGGTGATTTTCCTTCAGATTGATTATGTGATGGAAATTTATCTTTCCCTCGGTCGAGTCCTACTCTAAAATTTTCTAAGTTCCCACATGAATGGAACCATAACTTTAGAGGTCTTGAATCATAATTTTTTCCCCAAATAATCTCTGCTTTTCTTGGTTCTTTTTTCTTTGTCTTGTGCAGTATGGAAGTTGATTTCCCCAACTGTAAGACAGACCAAAGCCATAGATCATGAAGATTCAGTTAGACAGGCAGTTGTTAATGTAGCCTTGCCGTGATCTCGTTCAGCAGTTGAAATTGTAGCATATCTCCCTTGCACTTAGGTTTATCTCGTTATTCTCTCATCATTTATTTATAGGCAGATTCATGGCGTCCTAAGCTCAAAACCCAAAGAACACGTAAAAACCACAAAATCAATGGATCATGTACCATTTTTTGCATCTAGTTAACCCTGATTTCCTTTCATGCAATAAGCATTCCCTCATCTCGTGCGTGTCTTTGGGAACTCAAGGTCTCAAAAGTCAAATCGGGCATTGAATATTGTATGCATGGAAATCTGCAAGAAATCTCAAAAGTCAAATCTGGAGACTTCATGTTTGTTGATTAAGGATGAACTGTGTAGACTGTAGAGACAGCTAAAATTGTCAGTTGCCTGGACCATTTCACATTTGACCTTCTAATTATATTAACAATTGACCTTTTTTTTCTTCCCCAACAGGGAAGGTATTCTTGGCCATATTTCGCACACTGAGATTAAGCTCCACTTCCGTTGAAAAATTGGGTTTTAAGCAACCTATCCTATGACCGACATCTAATTGATGCTTTCACAAAAAAAAAAAAAAAAAATTCTTTGTAGCCATTTCTAAGATTCGAATTCTGGATGATAATATTTGAAAGTGGAAGAGCATGCTCACTCGCTGTCCAAGCTAAGCCCCCAAAGGTCTTGGTTTTGTCAGCTAGTGCCACATACTCGAAGTAACATGACAGATTATTGAGCAGTCAGTTAGCAGAAGAGCATATAGAGATGGAGTGGTAATGGAGAACATCACAATCTGGAAAGGTTCTGATTATGTGATCTCCGGTGGATCCCCATATAACAGTGCTTTTCAACTACTCCCTGAATGCCATTTGCATTTAAAGAATATTCATGTAACATCCAGCTAACGAGGAACATGTGCCGGAAGAATTTTAAAGAAAAAAGAAAGCTGAAAAAAAAAATGCCAAAGGAATTTTGAAGGAAAAGAAAAGCTAAAAAAAATATTCTCAACACAATCCAAATAATAAAGAACATATGCCATAAGATTTTTATATTTGGATCAAGAATTTTAAGGTTCATCAACTTCCATTCCAACGTGCCAGTTAAAATTGGAGATAAGCCATTCAAATATTCTAAGGTTCATCAACTCTTATTTTCATGTTCCTGTTAAAATTGTACATGCTGGTGAGCGATGTCTTTCTGTTTGTTGATGGTCTTGAACCTTTTATCACTCTACAACATTGCCCCCGGAGGAAAAAGAGCTTTAAAAGAACAAACAGATTACAGCACTGACATGGAATGTTAGCTATAACATTTGCAAGATAATAATATTATTCTCTCGTGTTTTGAGCAAATTTCTCAACAACAACCCACTCCAGATCTAATCTTAGGAGGGATCAACTGAACAATTATCACCTATTTGCACCAACTCCACAATGTAAACAATGAAGCATGACAGAAAACTCTAAAAAGGCAGTAGCTCATAATTCCCAAGATTGTATCTTATGCAGACATGATAGAGAATACCTGATAAAGGCTCATAGAGTTTTGGATGCGGATCGTAGATTGTGTGGGAAGATTCTATTTTACAGTCGAACGTGGGCATGGCATTTTTCAGCGTGATAGGTAGCAAATTTACTGTTTAGCTTTCCTAGTGACAGGATTCGGTAATTACATAATTTCCAAAATATTTTGATCAATGCAGAAAAGAACGCACAGAGCACTATACAGTATACAGTTGCACTTGAAATGAATGCCAAGAGTTGCAAACAATATAAACAAACACTAAAATATCATGATGTTATCTGGGAACAGGGCAGCAAAATTTTTCATCTTTGGCAAAAACACGGTCCAAACTAGCATAAAAGGGCAGCCAGTATGGTTTCCCTGAAATGAAAGCCTTGAAAGGGAGAGTTTGGAGTTGGGACAAACTCGCAAAACACCACCTACTTGTCACCTTTATCTACCTATAACTAAATCAGTCGAGGGGAAAAGACTAATGATTTCAAATGGGTGTAATTTGATCGGTTGATTTTGTTGGTGATACATAATGTTGAAGAACTTATTGTGTACGGGCTCCACTTCTGAGTATTAGCTATATTTCTAAAGAATATGAAGATATACCTAAAACAGAATGACTTCCACTTCCCATAAGGCCACAACTAACACACTCCAACTACTTCAACATCTCTGAAGCCTCACAACTACTATCTCAGTTTTTTCATAACCTTCTATTTAAACATCAAGAACTACAAACCAGTTGCATACTCCTTCAAGAGTCCTCCATCTACCACATCTGACAGACTTCCAGGAATCACATATACAAAAATCACAAGATGTTGAAGCTATCATCTCCATATGTTTTCATTGCAGTGCTAATTGCTGCCCTACACACAGCAATATATGTGGCTGCCATCGAACCAGTACCAGCTGGAGGGGACCCTGTTCTTGAGCTGTACATGCATGACATTCTAGGGGGCAGTAACCCTACAGCAAGGCCAATCACTGGTTTGCTAGGGAACATATATAGTGGCCAAGTACCCTTTGCAAGGCCAGTAGGATTCGTTCCTCCAAAAGGTGCAGTGGCCATCCCCAATGCCAATGGTGCCCTTCCAACTGTTAATGGTCTCAATGGCATTCCACTAGGTACTGGCTTGGCTGGTACGACTTTTGCAGGAAATACTAATGGTCAGAACACAAATGGTCAGATCCAAACCCAACTTGGACCAGACGGATTGGGACTAGGCTTTGGAACGATCACTGTCATCGATGACACTTTGACCAACAGCCCTGAGTTAGGGTCACAACAACTGGGAAAAGCTCAAGGAGTTTATGTGGCTAGTTCTGCAGATGGGAGCACACAGATGATGGCATTTACAGCCATGTTTGAAGGGGGAGAATTTGGTGATAGCCTAAACTTTTATGGCATATACAGGATTGGTAGCGCAATGTCACGTTTATCGGTGACTGGAGGAACGGGCAAGTTTAAGAATGCTATCGGGTTTGCTGAAGTACGAGGACTTATCCCACCAGGTCAAGCAGTCACGGATGGTGCAGAAACATTACTGAGGATCTCTGTCCATTTGAAATACTAAGAATACAAGTTAATTGGATTAAATGTTGGTTTGTTGGCGTGAAAATTTATGTGGTCATGGTTTGTGGTTTCTCTTGGTTAATAGACTCTCATACTGTCAGATGTACCAGACAATGCAACTGAAATGTTGAATATGAAAATATTAAAGGATCTTGATTAATTTTCCCTATGAATATAAAAGATTTCCTACTTCAAATCCGTATATCACCAGAAAAGCCAAACAAATTGCAAAAAAGGAAAGAGAAAGTAAACAAGAACATAAACCAACAGTAATGACGCACTTTAGTCTGTGTTCAACAGAGACATCCGAGTCCGACCCGGAAACTAGAGGTACAAATCCAAAGAAAAAGTTTACAAAATTCATGCTTTTCTGAAACACCAAGCTCGTGTTTGAGATGACAAAAATAAAAAGGGAAATTTCTTTACTGAATGAACGCCTTAGAAAAGAGTAGTGGTAATATGCCAGATTTCACACTAAGAAGCACCAAATCAGCTTATGTTCTCCATGAATTTAATAAGTTCTTTATGAACAATTGTAGCAGACAAGGATCGTCACTGTATAAGTTTTAAACAGAAAATTAGCATCCCTCTCCCACGAGGGAGGGAAGGCAGACAAACCATCCCAGGCAGCAATTCGGAATCTACACAAGATGACAGCAGCCCATTTTTCTAAAAAACTGTGAATCAGTTACCAGATCATTGCCTGATACAAAACATTTATTGCGGTTAAAGTTGTAAAGGTCGGCCAGTTATTGTATCACTAATCTATGAGCACTAATACAGCTCAAAATCTCAAATAGATTGTTTTATTGTTTGACATACCATCTTTATAGAGCTCCTCCAGTGTCATCATAGACTGGAAACCTTTAAGCGAGAAGATACAGCAGCTTGATCAAGATTATACAGGGAATCGATCAAGTGCATTCTCAATGAAGCAGGACCTTTGGCCATGTCCATTCCCATCTCCCCAGCAATGCCAAATATGGACAATGCTGATGCTGTTGCTTCCAAAGCATGCAATGGATCGACAGCAACGAATGCAGCAATAAGGGCAGTGACAGCACATCCTGTTGCTGTGATCTTTTGCATCATGGAGACTCCATTATGAACACCAACAACTCGGTGGCCATCTGTAATGATATCAACAGCGCCTGAGACAGCAACTATGGCCCCACTTGACTGAGCCAAGGACTTTGCTGCTTCCATTGCATCCATCGACTCATGAGAGCTATCTACACCCTTGAAAATGAAACTCAATCATGAAGTTGAAATTAACATAAAACGCAAAAGAAATTGACACAAAATTGAAGACTCCCATGTTGTATTCATCCAAGAAAAAACAATTTCAAGCAAGGCAATTCAAGTTTTGCAATTTTCACAATGGTGCTGAATTGAATTGGTCTTTTATAAATTCACCTGTAAGGAAAAATCCAGTACCTTAGTGGGTCCTAAAGAAGCCTTAGAAAGAGCAATAATCTCGGACCCATTTCCTCTAATAACACTGGGCTTCAACCCCACAAGCTCCAAACAAGCCTTCAACCGGAAACGAGAAGCTCCGGCAGCAACAGGGTCAAGAATCCAAGGCTTCCCTGCTTTATTAGCTACCAGAGAAGCTTCCCTCATGGCCGGTAACCAGGCAGGAGAGAGTGTACCCACGTTAATACAAAGCGCGTGGATATGGGGAGTGAAGTCTTGAATTTCTTCTATAGAGTGTATCATGGCTGGTGATGCACCAGCAGATAAGAGAGTGTTGGCCATAAGGTCCATTGAAACAAAATTGGTGATGCACTGTATGAGTGGAGATTGGTCACGGAGTTTGGAGAGAAAGGTCCAAGCATTAAGGGCCCACGAGTTCTGGTCTTGTTCTTTGTTGAGGTTGCTGGGTTCCATGGATTTCTTTTATGCTTCTTTCTCTCTGTGCATCAAAAAAGGATGAATATTTCTAGGTGGATTGTTATTTGTTTAGGAGGTGTCGCTGCTTCTGCTGGTTATGGTTTTTCCTGGATGGCCGCGGAGACAGGGAGGGAGTTGCAGGTGAAAGAGTTCGCGTTCAGGTAACCAGTGGCCTGCTGTTGCAGATGTACCAAAGATTGGGTGGTTCGAAGAATAATATGTTGTGCAAATCGGCCCCAGGCTAAAAAAGTGCAACCTCCCCTTGAATTTTAAGTCATGTGATATTGGATCCCTCAACTTCTAATCCTCAATTTTAAACCCCCCCCCCCCCCCCCCGCCGCGGCAGTTATATTAAATTGTAACATATACTAAAAAGTCATTAGTGTTTTATAGTTGATTGCACGATGCAGTTCATAGTAAAATTCTAAGCAGTTTTTGTCTTTATGTTTTTTTTAGTTATTTTTTTTGCTTTTTTTAAGTTTTTTTTAATGAATATATTTTTTTAATTTTTTTTGTTAATATTAATTTTTTTTTCTATTTAGTTATTGTAACATATTCTAAAAGGGATCAGTGTTTTACTGTGGACTGCACAGTGCAGTCCACAATAAAACGCCGAGTAGCTTTTTTTTTCTTTTTTGCTTTTTTTTTCAGCTGTTTTGCTTCTTTTTTATTTTGCTTTTTTTAAGCTGTTTTTTTTAATGAATACTTTTTTTGTTTAATTTTTTTTGTTAATGTTAATTTTTTTTCTATTTAGTTATCAAAATTTCATGACACAGGTTCCGGGTTTAACAGGTTAACCCAGATTTTTTTCTGGTTTTCTTTTTAATTAATTTTCTCGAGTGCAGTCCACAGTGAAACGCTGAGTTGTCTTTTTTTTTTTGCTTTTTAAAAACTGCTCAGTGTTTTGCTGTGGACTGCCAGTGTTTTACTGTGGACTGCATAGTGCAGTCCACAGTAAAACT
>Ga0325404_1001533_pt1 | contig 24464 bp, 12 predicted proteins | sample PopdelMetagenome_18_FD_205664 | JGI IMG/M metagenome (GOLD analysis project Ga0325404, IMG submission 205664) | Populus deltoides microbial communities from Bellville, Georgia, United States - Xylem-Control-R1 | ecosystem: Host-associated > Plants > Phyllosphere > Stem > Wood/Secondary xylem...
ATTATTATTATTATTATTTTAATTTCTTCATCTTTCAATTTTTTTTATTTTTTATTTGATCTCTATTATTTTGATTATTATTTATTTTATTTGAGATAATTTATGAAATTATATTTTTTTTTCAATTTCATTCTCATTCAATTTTTTAATTTGTAAGATTTATTCCTCGTTATTTTAATAAACTTGAAAAAAATAAAAACATTACTAAGTTATTTTCCAGCTCATTTTCCATGACATAACCAAACATTAGAAAGTGTTTTCCAACTTATTTTTCATTACACTACCAAACATTGAAAAATACTTTCCCGGAATTCACTTTCTAAAAGGAAACTATTTTCCAGCAAACAAACGGGGCCTAAATGCAACTCCTTTTCATTTATCTAATTGTGAAAATTGTTATAAAGGCCCTGTCATATCACAATAAACACCCCAAAGTTTTGAAAACTTTCAACCAGTCCTTAGATAAACGTTTATGTAATAAATAAATTTCCTTACCTAGGCCTCTTTGTTTCGTAAGTCTTTCTATATTTGTTTCTCATTAGAAAAGTTGGTTAATAAAAATATTTTTCAATTAAACAAAAAATTGACTTATTTTCTAGAAAAAAAAATATTTTTCTTTTATTTTGGATGGAATATACTTTCAAGAAGTTGCAAAAAAATAAAAAAAATTCTTTTTATTTGTTGATTATATCAAATATGGTTCTCAATTTTTTGATTGCTATATATTTTGTTTTGAAATCTTTTTTTATTTATTTTTTTTCTCAATCTCATTCCTTAGAATTGATTTAATTATTTTTATATCAACTAGAGTCCTCATTCTTTTGATTGTTATTTGTTTTTCTCTTATTCTTTTCTTAATTGATTTTTTTTATTTATCAAATTTGGTCTTTATTTTTTTGTTTGCTATTTATTTTATTTGAAATAATTTAAAAAAATGAGATTTCTTTTCAATTTTATCATCCTTCAACTTTTTTATCTGTTAGTTTTTGTCCTTATTCTTTTAATAAACTTGAAAATAAAATAAAATATTAATAAGTTATTTTCCATCGCATAGTCAAATACTAGAAAGTATTTTCCAACTTATTTTTCATGAAACTGTTAAACATAAAAAAAATATCTATTTTTCAGGAATTCATGTTCCATAGAAATCACTTTTCAAAAGACAATTATTTTTCAATAAACAAACAGGGCCTCAGTAAGTCTTGTGGCCTATTGTGTTTTTTGTTTTCAATTCTTTGATGTGCCTTAGATTCTTAACCTGATCAAACTAACAGTCTGATATGAAGATGAAGGAAGGTAAGTTTGGCTATATAGTTTTTTTTTATTGTGTTTAGGTTGAAAATTACATGATTATTAATGAAAATGAGGGATAAAGTCTTAATGAAACTCTTTGATAAGTTGGAGATATCGTAAAGGAATTTCAATCATGATAAAGATGCCACACACTTTGTAATCAAGAGCGATAAATCTGATTTGTTCTTCAACCAATTTTTAAACTAAAAAAACAAGGAAGAAAGCTCTCTAAATGAAAAGTTGAAAAGTTTTATATTATTTTCAAAAGTTCTTAATACTTGGCCTGAAACATCATTATATATTTGGAATAACCTTTTAAGTCTAGGAAATACCAAAATAATATAAATAAGACCCAAATAAATGATTTTGTTTAGAAAACTAGACAAATAATAAATAGTACATGTTTTTTTACTTATACAACACACATAAACATAAAAATTAAAACAATCATAACTTCTCGCACACAACTTTAATGCATGTATGGTTGGACAATCTAGAAAGATGACATCTGAACTTGAAAACCATATAGAATAAGCTTATTCTCTAATGTAATAAGGTGGTGAAAAATCGAACTTAAATTGGCCCATGAGATGGTAGCAAACTCAAACTCTTCAAAACTCCTAAATTATGACCCACGCCTTTTTTGAAAACAAACAAACATATTTAAACCATTTTCATTTAGTTTATAAGCCTCCAAACTCATTCAAGCTTCAATCACGCTAATTTAACTTATTAAAACACTTTCTAGTTGTTTCACCTGAGCTCTCATCATTGGATTATTTGAATGCTTATACACGTTAGAATCAACCCCTTTTATGTTAAATCATGATGAATATCATCACCTTCGGGTTGAAAGTGATTCTTCCTTAAATTAGAATTGTCCACATCTTCTAAGTAAGGTGACAAGTCTTTTACATTAAAAGTATTTGAAACATTGTACTCATCAATCAACCTTGTAAGCAATACCATTCACCCTTTCAAAAACTCAAAATGGTCCATCATCTCTCAGCATCAATTTGGACTTTTACTTGCTTGAAAATCTATCTTTACTAAGATGAATCTGAACAAGATCTCGCGGCTCAAATCTGACCATCTTCCACCCTTTATTGGCATGTTTTCCATACTTTGTCATCGACTTCTTAACATGAGATCAAACCTATTTATAGAGTTTTTTCATCATTAAAGCCCCTTTCACCCTATCCATAGAAGTCCTCTCTTTAATTGGAATAAACACTATATCAATAGGAACACAAGATTTAAAACCATACACAACTTTAAATGGTGAAAATTTTGTAGCTCCATTCACACTAAGATTATAAGCAAACTCCACAATAAGCAAACAAGTGTCACAACTCTTCAATTTTTTACTTATAATAGATCACATTAAAGAAGAAAGAGGTTGGTTCACTACCTTGGTTTGTCCATCGGTTTGCAGATGACATGTCATAATGAACATTAGTTTTGTTCCAAGCTTCCTCCAAAGAATCTTCAAAAAATAACTTAGGAACTTTGCATCACTATCAGATACCATACTTTTAAGGACTTCATACAAACAAACAACTTCCCTAAAAAACAAATCAAGCAGCATTGTCAATCTTGTGCCAAGGTATAAAATGTGACATTTTGGAAAATCGATCAACCATAATCATAACTAAATCTTTTCCATGTTGTGTTTTAGGCAACCCGAGTATAAAGTCCATGGTGATATCCATCTATAACTGCTTTAGAATAGGCAACGACATATACAACTTATATGCATTCTCTTTGCCCCTACAACACATCTCTCAATCACTTTATGAACATCCTTTAATTGTGTTAAGCCAAAAGCAATGTTATTTCAGCAGCTCATAAGTCTTCTTTTCATCAAAATGACCACTAAGACCACCACTATGAGCCATTTGCACAAACAACTCCTGTAAAGAACTTGAAGGAATACACATTATGCCCGTCTTGAACAAGTAACCTTCATGCATAAAGAACCCATCACAAGCTCCCTTAGCACATTTAGTAACCATAATAGCAAAGTAAGAATCATAAGCATATTGATCTTTCACTTGTTCAAAACCCAGCAACCTTACATTCAATATAGAAAGCGATGCATACCACTTAAAAAGAGCATCGACAAATACATTGACTTGTCTCTTCTTCTACTTGATGACATATAGAAATGACTCTATAAACTATACCCACTTAGCATGTCTTCAATTCAGCTTGCTTTAACCCTTAATATACTTTAAAGATTCATAGTCAGAATGCACAACAAACTTTTCTGGTAATAAATAATATTGTCATACCTCTAAAGCTTGAATTAAAGCATAAACTCTTTGTCATAAATTGAGTAGTTCAATTGTACACCATTTAGCTTTTCACTAAAGTATGCAATAGACCTTTTTTCTTGCAATAACATAGCCCCAATTCCAACCCCGAAAACATCACACTCTATCTCAAACATCTTAGCAAAATCTAGAAATGCTAAAACAGGAGCAATACATAACTTCTCTTTAATCAACTCAAAAGACTTTTGTGCATTTTCGCTCCACCGAAACTCACTTATGTTTTTCAAACATTCGGTCAAAGGTGCAATTATAGAACTGAAGTTCTTCATAAATCACTGATAAAATAAAGTTAAACCATGAGAACTCCTCACATTAGCAATATTAGTAGGTTTCGGTCAGTCTTTATTTGCTTTTATTTTTTCTTTATCAACCTTAACCCCACCACTAAAAAAGATATAACCAAAAAACACAACACTTTCTTGACAGAAATGATACTTCTTTAGCTTCCCATACAACTTAACATCACACAAAGTTTCAAATACAGCCTTAAGATGCTCCACTTGGTCATCAAAAGTTCTACTATATACCGAAATATCATCAAAATACATGACAACAAACAATCCAATATGCTTCCTTAAAACATGATTCATGAGTCGCTTAAATGTACTAGGTGCGTTAGATATCCTAAATGGCATTATCATCCATTCATACAACCTATGTTTAGTTTTAAATGTTGTTTTTCACTCACCTCTCATCTTTCATCTTTCATCTTAATATGATAATAACCACTCATCAAATCAATCTTAGAAAACAATGCAGCACTATGCAACTCATCAAGTCTAGGTATAGAAAATTAATACTTAACTATTATCTTGTTGATTGCATGACTGTTAACACACATTTGCATGGTACCATTCTTTTTCAGTACAAGCAAGGTAAGTCATAAAATATGGACTAAATGACTCTCATACATAACCCTTTTCTAAAAGCTCACCAACCTACCTTTGAATCTCCTTTGCCTCCTCTGTATTACACCTATAGGCTGGTCAGTTAGGAAGTGAAGCTCCCGATACCAAGTAAATTTGATGCTTAATTCCATGAATAGGTGGTAAACCCTAAGTAACTCTTTTGGAAACACATTTGAAAACTTCTTAAGCAATTTCATTATCTTTTTTTGGCAATTCCACATTCTTTACTTGTAATAATGGTTTTAGCCATACTATGAAAATAGCCCTAATTGAAGCTAGTGCTTGTTCGATATCTCTCTTATTAGCTAACATAAGCCATTTACCCGATTTCACCTTCTTCTTTTTTACTTTACAACTTATCCTCTTTAATTTATCAAGAATTCATTGGCAATAAATGCACCTTCTTCTTATTCAGCATAAATAAGAAAGTATTCTTCCATCCATTATAGGTCACATCTTTATCAAATTGCCACAGACACCCTAATAAAACATAGCTAGATGACATCTGAGCCATATCACACAAAACCTCATTATGATAGATTTGTTTATGGAAAAGACACATAAACTTGTTTAATCACTCGAATCTCTCCATTCTAGTTAAACCACCGTAAACTATATGGTTTAGGATGTGGATACAATTTCTCCACTAAAGTAGTGGACGTAATGTTAGTGCAACTTCAATTGTCAATGATCATTCCACACACCTTATCTCGAATATGACATATTGTATGAAAAATGTTCTTATGTTGTTTTTCACTCACAATAACTTATGCATTCAAAACTCGTTGTACTATTAACAAATCCCCTTCTACTGGCTCAAAATCTTCTTATTGCTTATCTTCTCCTATCTCATCCTTAAGTTTAGTTTTGGCCTCATCACAACTAACCAACTCTTTATATTTCCTATGCACCGCCATAACTCTCTTGTTCGGGCATTAAGAAGCAATATACCCATTCCCTAAACATTTGAAACATTTAATGTCCTGCAACCTCTTAGGATGTTAAGGTTCGACCACCTTTTCTTTACCTTTTGTAAAGCTTGAACTTGTATTCCCCTTACTAAACCCTACTTTCCCATCTCGTTTAGGTGCATTCCATGTTCAAGAAGATGTGAAAATACATTTTAAAGCTTTTGATGTTGTTATCCTAGCTTGAAAACTCCCATTCTTTTATTGTCTCTCTACCCTCATCGCAAGTTTTATCATATCCTCAAGAAAGATATATGGCTGCAACTTAATAATATTAACAATATCATTCCTTAACCTACTAATGAACCTGGCTATAGTATGTTCTTGAGATTCTGTCAATTCATAACGTATCATTAATAGATCAAACTCCATCACATACTCTTCTACACTCAAAAACCTTGTCATAATGTATGAATTTTTATGTATAACTCTTATTTGTAGTAATAAGGTACAAACCTTTTTTTCATCACCCTTTTCATAGTCATCCAAGTGGTGATATCCTCTTTGTCATCCTTTCTCCTATGAATTTTCAAGTTTTCCTACAATAACAAAGAAATATTCGATAAATTCCAATACAACCACTTTACACTTCCTTTCTTCAATATACTCATACCAATCAAACACCTTCTCAACCTTCTAAACCCACTTTAAGTACTCCTCAGATGAGCTGCTACCGTTAAATGATGGAACCTTAAGTTTAATTCCACTAAGAGAGTGATTATTCTGCCTTCTTGATCTACTTCTTTCATTAGTTTTGTCATCCCTATTCATCTATAATTCAGCCTCTACGATAACATTTCATTGCACCCTATGAGCTTATCTTTGTTAGGGTTGCAAATTGTTCCTTTGCATTATTTACATAAAGGCATTTATCTGATCATAAATTCATGTTATTTCTTCTCGAATCTTGTCATGATATTGTTGTAACCCAATAAGTTGCGCTTGTTCCAAATTGATTCCTCTCAAAACTTTATCTTTTTCTTCAGTCATAATATATCAATTCCCCACAATTCACACACAAATCTGAACAACAATGTCTCTCAACTCATATCACAAGTTTAATAAAGAATACGAATGGTCACCACAATCAGTAAGGAAAAACTCATTCCAATTCAAATCTAAGTCAAAGAAAACAATTTAATTTAGTCCACAATCCTTGATATTTCTAATTCCCAGTTAGCCATATACAAAGTCCCAAATTAGTTCTAAAACTTTTGCTCTGATACCAAGATAATGTGCCTTGGGTTCCTAACCCAAAGAAACTAGCAATCTGATATGAAGATAAAGGAAGGTAGGTTTGATTATATGATTTTTCTTATATTATGCTAAAAATTACATAATTTATAATAGAAATGACGGATAAAGTTTGAATGAAACACTTTGATAAGTTAGAGACGCCACAAAGAAATTCTAATCAAGATAAAAAGGTCATACTCTTTATGATTAAGAGTGATAGGTCTGATTTATTCGTCAACCAAATCTAAAAAGGAAATAATAAGGAAGAAAGCTCTTAAAATGGGAAGTTGAAAGGTTTTATATTATTTCCAAAAGTTTTTAATACTTGATCTGAAACATCATTATATACTTGAAACAACCCTCTAAGTCTAGAAAATGCCAAAATAACATAATTGAAACCCAAATAAGTGACTTTATTTAGAAAACTAAACAAATAATAAATAGCATTGTTTTATGACTTATAGAACACACACAGAGACATAAAAAAAATTAAAACAACCATAACTTCTCGCACACAACTCTAATGCATATATGGTTGAACAATCTGGAAAGATAATATTTTGAACTTGAAAATTATATAGAATAGGCTTATTTTCCAATGCAATAAGGTGGTGAAATTTTGGACTTAAATTGGCTCATGGACTGATAGCAAACCTAAACTCCCTAAAACTCTCAAATTATAACCCAAGCCTTATTTGAAAACAAACAAACATATTTGAACCATTTTCATTCAGTTTACAATCCTCCAAACTCATCAAAACTTTGGTTACGCTAATCTAACTTGTTAAGGTACTTTGTAGTTGTTTTGTTTGAGCTCTCATCATTAGACCATATGAATGTCTATATATATTAGAATTAACTCCTTCCATGTTAGAATAACATTTTAATTCTGACATGTAAAATGTGCTCAATTACTTGAAGTAAATTGTACTTTAAGAACAACTGAAGGATCCAAAAAAAGAAAAAAAAGAAAGAAGTAGTGATTTTGCTTCTTTTTTTTTTCTAATGGGCGAAGGTTTCCTTGATTCTACAATGTTTAACTAAAAAAATCTTTACTTTTTACTGTTTGATTTGCCGTGAGAAATCAACATCATTAATTTAATTAAAATAACTCACTTAAGCCTATCTCTAATAAATAATGAGAAAGCTTAAGAAAATAATTGAGTGTTACCCTCGAGCATACAAGTCAGCTTAAAAAAAAGGGCCAAACAAATTAATAACATAATTATTACCAGAAAATTACAAAAGAAAAGAAAAAAACAAATAAAAATGGTCCATAATATTTAATAGAGCCACCACAATGTTAATTGGTAGTAGATTTAACTTAATTTGGTTGATGAAATATTTTACTGAATCCACCACATTAGAAGAAAAAAAAAGTTGTGGAACAAAGTGAGTTGTATATGTGTAAAAGCTTTAGTAATTGTAAATTAATCATTAACTCTTGTAAAATGTTTTTTCCTTCTTTGAACTCATGTTATGATAATTTTGACCAGTCATCTACTTTGATAAATAACATGACAAAAGTCTCAAAAAAACCCTGATAAAGCAACATTAATGAACGTTCTGAATCATCAATATATAATGATTAAGATCCTAATTTCAATAATTGAATTGCAGTCATTTTCTATTTAATTTGTTTGGAGAAAATCTTTCCATCTATATTGAAAGCCAGCTATTAATTTATTTTCCATAAAGTCAGTTCGTAAACTAGACTTAAAACAACACTGATTTTGACAATAAATAAGATATTGGGGTCCTCTGAAATATACTTATCAAGCGAAAACCATGTGATTTGATTAATTGTGTCAGTGTTGATGATTTTTCTTTCTTCTATAAAGTAGAAGTTTTAACAAAGAGAAAAGAACTCTAATACTAGTTAAGATATATCTCTTAATATATTTTTTATTTATAATGAATTACGAGGCATGCTATCTTTCATTCTTCACCCCCCGGTAAATTATACCAAACTCAAGGAAATGAATTCATAAATGCATTTATATTTTTGCTTTAGTTAATAACTACTTTAGGGTTTAATTGACACACATTGTCAGGTGTTGTTATGGAAACAGATAAAACCCTACTGTTGCCGACCTTAACAATAATACAATAGAAAGGTAGCTTTCATGATAAATAATTATTGTTGTTATTATCCTTCGATCATTAAAAAGGTTTGCTGCACCGATTGATTCCTTTGAAAAAATGAGATATTCATCCAATGGCCTGACTATGTCATATACTAAAAAATATATAAAAAATATCTTTTCTGCAAAAGTTTACTAAACTAGACCAAACTATTTAAAGAAGATCTAGTGGAACACATTGAGTAGTCCATTGAAAATAGCATTGGAGATATTAAAAAGCTTTTTTTTTAATTTAAAAGGTGAAAAAGAAAGGTGGTATTCTACCTCAATCTTATCAAAGTTTCCCATGTCCTCTTAAAAGAAAGAGCTGGAAAAGGACTGGCACTACCAACATGAACAATGAAGAATATGAAGCTCATCAAGCTAAGGTAGAAATATATAAACAATATTATTATGATTATCAATATTATCTCCTTAACTATCTTGCGAAAATGTTTTATGATTTTTAACACTTGTTCATCCAAAAACAATTATAGAAAGCCTTACAAAATAGAAATATGTTGCAAGTAACTCTTATTGTTTTCTAATGGTGAATGGAAAATCTATCAAGGATGAAGCTTAAGACTTCATTATAATTATGGAGAGCTTAGGATTAAATGCATTAAGATTGGAGATAATCTTGTTCTTTATTATATTATTTACCAGCTGCCACATATTTATAATGAGTTTTAAACGACCATGAGCCACAAGAAAAAAGAGATATCCTTAGAGGCACTCATCACTTCTATATATGCGTACGGAGGAGCAAAAATTAAGCTAGACGACAAGATGCAATTAATCTTAGCAAAAGAGAGCTACGGATGGACAACCAACCATAAGGGAGGTAAATTTTATTCTTAAAAATAATAATTTATCCAAGAAACAACACCCTAAAAATGCCTAATAGAACCTAATAAGAAAAACATAAAACAATCGGTAGCTTCCAAAATATAACAAGAAAATAATAACCAAGTATAAATAACAAAAATTGTAATGGATGCTTTATTTATGATAAAAAAAAAAAAGAGCATATTACTATATTACTTGAATTTGTAATTTTTAAATTCATGAACCTGAATCTCAAACTAACATAATTGAGGAGCTTATTTGTGATGATAATAACATATATAAACATGTTTCAAAGCTTACACTTCTTTACAAGGAGCCACAAATAATTACGTTGTTTATTCAAATATCATTTTATGTGCTTGATAATATAAAAGTCAAGTTAAAATTCATCTCTAGAAGAGTATTGACTCTAAACGATATGTTGTACACCCCTTTCACGTGAAATAATTTGATGTTAATTTTTTAAAAAACAAAGTTGGCTTCAAGCAAACTATGAAGACTCATCAATATATGATTACTAAAAAGGTAGAAGGGTTATGCTTGTATTAGCATATGTTCAAATCATAAAAGTGTTGATAAAACACTAACTTGTTAAAGTTAATTCACACTGATATTTATGAACTTCAAAGAATTCTAACTCATAAAAAAATAGATATGTTATCACTTTTACTAATAACTTTTGTAAACAAACATATGTTTATTTTATAAAAAAAAAAATAAAGGTGATGTACCTTAGAGATTTGAAAATTTTCTCAAAATGAAGTTAAAAATCAGTTTGATGGAAACATTAAAGGAGATATAAGTAATGGAGGCTGTGAGTATGAATTTTTTGAATTTCTTAATGAATAATTTAACCACTCCACTATACACTTCTATTTTTGTCATAACCTATTTTTAATTTTATTTTTCAACTTATTTTTAAAAATATAAAAGGTTTCAAAAATATTTATTTTTATGTGATTCAATCAATTTATTGTCCTTTTATAATTTTCAACACTTTCACTTATTTTATTATTGTATGAGAAGTTTGTATAAAATAAAAACGAAAAATAAATTAGAGAGTTAAATTATGAGAAAGGAAAAAGGGAGGGACCAAGATAATGGAGGTTTAGACAATATAATAAAAAAATCAACTAAACAAGAAAATCCAAATATTTAAAATAAAAGGGGATCTTCATTCGTATGTAATTGATCTGGACTACATAAAAAAATTTTAATAAGGATATTTAGAGAATTTTGGATTATGGATCTTATTGAAATGTAAAGAGAAAAAAAGAGATCATATATGGTTAAAGAATGAAAAAATTAATCTTTGGTCATAAAATTTATAGATCTTATTTAACAAGGAAATAATAAAAATGAATCTTTCAATTAATTAATGGATTTTATTTTCTAGGGAGATAAACACTATAAATTAGGGCATAAAGTGAAAGAGAAAGACATTAGAGAGGACATAAAAAAATAAAGAAAATAAAAAAGAAACCAACATAAAAAAAAATAACTATTTTCTCATGCTGCAAGCCCAAGACTTTATTAATGTTATCGCATACATCTTGAGGAGCAATGCCATTAGAACCCTCATTGTAATAGAGAACTAAAAATATCTAGATTAACTTTGAAAGACAAAATCAAAATGACATAAAACATACCACAAGAAAGGTTAAAAAAACACAGCAAAATCATCTCATGCATTTCAAAAAATTAAGATTTTGGCAAGAAAAAAAGTCTAAAAATTTAGAGTGTTAAAAATTAGGGAAATGTGGGAGAAAAATAGACATTATCTTGATATTTCTGATTTAAAATCATCAAAAAAATTATATTGGTGTAACCATCATATATATTCATGTCATCATGTTAACAAACAAGTTTACCAATGGAATGTTAAAAAAAATTGATAAATCATTGATGGATCCATCTCTTATTTAGAATTATAAGAAACCTCAAGAAAAACCCACAAATTCACTAACAGTTTTTCATTTGTCAGTCTCTTTGTCGGTGAATTACTTCATCAAAATTTTCCAAAACTCTTTGGAACTTTTCAACAAAATTAAATGTGTTAGTGAGTTCATCGATGTTATACAACACCATTAAAACTCTTTTCCCAAAACTCTTTGGTTCTCTTTGATGGAATTAAGTTTGTCAGTGAGTTCATCAGTGTTATACAACACCATCAAAATTTTCTCAAAACTCTTGGGAACTCTCCAGCAGAATTAAGTTTGTTGGTGAGTGTTCATTGGTGTTATACAACACCATCAGAATTTTTCCAAAACTCTCCAATGAAATTAAGTCCTTTGATGAGTTTATTGATGTTATTACCCTTACCGATATAATCACCGACACACACACACACACAAACATATATATAATAAATTATAATTTATTATTTTCATTGATAATTTCATCTTAGAAGTAAAAAAATCATTTAATTTGTTCCTTATCCAACCTAATTATATAGCAAAACCTACACTCATAACTTAAAAACCAATAATAACTCATTCAACAAGACTTGATAAATATGCAAAACACAATGAATTATTGAATAACAATAAATATCATATTTGTACAGCATTGTGAAACATCTAATTTGAGTTCAAATTCAATGTTTAATCTGAATCATCATCATCTTTATTGTCATCATCTCCATGTTCATCATCATCTCTTTTGTTGAACTAAAATCGTTTGATCCCTTCATCTTCATCTTTGGTATGTCACTTAGTATTTAATATATCATTTAACTCGTCAACATCAACATGAACATAAGTATTTTTAGTGACATGAAAATGAGAATTTTATTATATGAACAGGCTAATTTTTCAAATATATCCATCCCAAAACCATCCTGTACATAGAAAAATTATTTATAGTTCACATCAAAGTTGTCTTCATCTAAAAATTATTTTTCTTTAAGGCATTATACATCAAAGCCTTAAATGAACGTAACTGTTTCAACTCATTAATCAACAATTGAAGACAAACATCTATATTCCTACTTGGAATACAAGAACTAAGTATTATTATAAGTAAAAACATCAATTCTAGCTCATATACATTTCCCAAGGCAAGTTGTAAATTGTTAGTATGACCGACCAATAAGAATAGAGTGTAACAACGGACCTAAATGGATTAAACCTATATGTACACAAACCAAAAAGCATGTTGTATGGTTCCATTAAAAACTAGGGATTCACCCTATTAAACTTCTTACCGGGTTCACCATCAAAAGAATGTAACATCACTTTATCTTTTACATCATGAGAATGATGTCATGTCATGTGTTCGACTGTCTTTGAAGACATAAATAACATTTACAGCCTAAGAGTGATTAGAAAGTATTTTAATTTTTTATATGTCATAAATGTCCTTACCATGCCTATATTGGGTTTATACCAAGTATGCTTATAGGTTTTGCACTAATTTACATTTTTACCTTAATACAACATGCAAAAGTTCAGGCACATATCAATTTTTTAGTATCTTAGGCAAAGAAATTTCGTAATGGATTTTGTAGTATAGAAGTTTTTTTTCAACCTATTCCCTTCAAGTAAAATATTTTTTGTCTATTTAATTATGATATCATAATCAACTTCACTCATAACATAATCAATAATTTCCAACCAAAATATTTTGTCACTATAATCATCAGAAATTATTGATAGAAAACTTTTCATTAGAAATTTTGTTGGTATTAAAAAAATTTCTAATAATGAATTATAGTATGAGACTTTATCTAAGAGTGTAGTTTTTATGGTTATTTAAAATATAATTGATGAAGAACCCAAATTTTGTGAGAGAAGCAGTCAACAATTTGAGAAGACATATTTAGTTTTTGATGATTTAACCAATTTCTACCGCAATGGTTAATTAATATGTCTATATTATATGTTTAATAATTAAATACCAAAGCAGGTACATCAAATGCCAATTACAGTGATGCAAATAATTTCAAAATAATTGGACCCCAAGAAAGGGACGTGTGCATGTCAGTTTCTTGATTTTAAATTATGCCAAGCTTGGGACGCGGTCTATCATGATTGGATCTTCAAAAGTATGATAAGTACATCACAAAGAGTCAATAATTTATATCAACTTATGTGGAATATATCAATTATTGATCTGGTAAGAATATTTTTAAAAATAACAGTTGCCTAATTCGCTAATATTTGTATTATTCAAGATTCTATTTTTGCTACACAAATCAAATTCAAATATAGATGAAAAATACTTGGCGTAATTATTTCTTTCACTAATTAGAAATTAATACCCATGTGTTTATATATCATCAAATGCAAAATTTATTAACAACAACACCCTTTACAATTCACAATGCTATTCCAAATAATGTTGTAATATACAGAATTCTTGGATCTGACTCTGCATTCAATCCCCAAAGTAACCAATTGAAAGCCTGACACAAAGGGGAGAGAACTTTAACGTGTAACAAAAGAGAGAAAGGTAAAGTTGACACAATGCTAATAAGGTTACTTTAACCTAGTGGAATCAAAAAAGAGAAAGGAAAAGAAATTCTGATTATTTCTTCCTAATTAAATATTATCCATAAACGTAAGACTTACTGTTGAAGTAAGCTATGAAATTGTGATTCGTTAAAAAACACTTCCTTATTTCTTAATCTCTTTTCGTATCAAAATTAGGTTTATTTCAATCATCTCTGAAACATCATTATTATTGATTTTTTTAAGCCAAGATTCATTAATATATGATAAAAAGACTCTAAAGAGAGGAAGATACTAACTAGGAAGCATTTAATTCCCTGAAATATACACCTCGCTCTTATTTCATATACAAACCTTCTTCATTAACAACATTAACAAGAAACAAAACAACCTTAAATGGACATTTATGAGGCAAACATGTATTGTTCTATCATCAACTATATATCAACAACAACAACAATAATTAACAAGACTAACTCTTATATCTTAATTAGCCACTCGTTCTCTTTTACTGCCTCAATTCCTTGTAGAACTTCTCGATAAACTTTTCAGCTTTTTTGTCCACAAAACCATTATCATCATCAACATCTCTCAATGGAAACGGTGAGTCTGTTATCCTCAACTGCCTCACCATTGGACTCCTACCAAAACCTGGCAACAGTGGGGACGCCTCCACAAGCAGTAGCACTTCATTATTGTTCAGCATCTCCAAAGCCAGCTTCACAGCACTCATGGTCACCATGTCATGATCATCATGAGTTGGTGGTGCGTTGAATGCACATGGAAAGAAGTTATTGTAGTGATGGTGATGGTGACACTGGTTGCTGATATGGAAGGGGAGTGAGTATGTGGGAGTGTTGCTACAGCTGACCTCATACTCGCATGGTGCAGATGTGAATGAGACCTTGCGATGGTCATTGTGGTGGTGATGGTGGAACATGAGATTACCTATGGCTTTGCTTACAATCTTGTTACCATGTTAAAGCATCATGTTGAGATCAACCAAGAGTATTCTCTTTGATAAACCCTTTTTTTGCATGAAGAAGATAACACGTACTATACCCCATGCTCTTTTGGCTATCACTGGTAGATGGTGTTCCATTGTAGTTTATAATTTTTGTTCTTTTTTTAGAGAGTTTCCCTCTTTTTCAGAGGAGTTTTGAGATAGAGTAAGAGAGAGGGAGAGAGATAAAGTGAGGATATTTGTTTTGGGATGAGAGGGAGAGAGGCAAGGTGAGGGGCTATAAAAAGGGAGGCGTGGAAATGCAAACAAGCAAAAGGGTTGTCCTTTTGATGTGCATTAGAACAACCAATGGGTGCGCGGACACTTAGAATTATCTAGGGTTTACAGAATAATTGATTTAATCATTATGGGCTGACCAAATCTAGTGTGAAAAAGCACATGAGCCATAAAAGTGGGACCCATTCTTCTTGAACATTTAAAAGATTTGGTTTAGTGCTTCACTTCGAGCCAAGTTCTTTTTTGTAATATAAAAAAAATTTGGATGCCATTATATTTCAAAGAAAGAAAAAAAGTAAAAACCAGAAAGTTGTAAATTATTGGATCCAATAAAATAGTTTTATTCAATTATATAATAATAAAAAAAAAAGCAACTTCAATAAACAAATTCAATTTTAAAAGAAAATATAAGAATGATAACTAGAAGAGAAAGAGCACTTGTTAAAAGGGAGGAAATCACCGATTGAATTCCAAGAAAATCAAATAAAAATAAATGGAATTAAGAAAAATGACCCCAAAAAATACTTGGATTATCTTGTCAAACCTGTTGCCCAGGTCAAAAGATTTGTGATAACTAGATCAAAATAAAACTGAAGAAAACCACGAAGTCTATTTTTCAAAATGAACAATGCTGAAGGATGAATAACGAAAAAAAAACTACAAAAAAAAATAATGTCAACCCATGTTAACTTTTCAAGCTCGTGACCCAAACACGAAACAAGAAAAGTCTTGTCTAGAAAAACTATGAATCTCAACCCCCGACAAATCAAATACTGAAGGATGGAATTGAAAAAACAATTAATTATATTGTTGCTACCCAATTTTTTACCTTATTTTTGAAGAATTTTCGGAAAAAAAACCAAAAATAGCACAAAATAACAAAAACCAAAAAAATATATTCTTGATGTATTTGCGTCGTTTTCGGCATCTTTTCCAAAAAAAATAAAAAAAAGAGAGAAAAACAAGAAAAAGAAAAAAAACAAATTTAATTTTTAGTGACCTAATTGTGAAAAGGAGAGGACCAATTTGAAAATTGAAAACCCTCTCACCAGGCAACCCATTATTTTAATCAAGTGGTCTACAATCATTCTCTTAATTCAATGGTTCATTTTTCTTTGTTTTGTCTCCAAGTTATCAAATAAATGGTTAAGATTCATTCTTGAAATCTAATGGTTGATCTTGGTTTGATTTGCATTCAAGCCAAAGAATTTTATTTACCTATAAATATGTGGTTATAACACACACAAAAGGAGGGGAGAAATCTTAGGAGAAAAAAATTAAAAAAAAAAGTATTTACACATACTCTCTTCACACCCATACAACACAAAAATTATAAACTCAATAAATCTAATCAGAGCCGCCATCTAACAAAATCCAAAACCACCTGACCTACCTTTCCCCACACAGACCAGCACACAAAAAAAGACCATTTACTTCAACCAAAGCAAACTCCTCATCTCCTTTTCTAAGTCGTCATTTATCCTCATTATCACCGTCCATGGCGATCATTGCTAAAACAAACAACCCATACTTTTAGCCAACCCCCATCACTAGACGACCAGCAACTCTCTTGATGGAACCTTCACACCAGAAGTCACCTCTCACCCTAAATACCAGCAGGGAGACCCACACCCACACCGATCTTCAATCTTCCTCATCTCCAAACTAGTAGTTATTGGCTTGTTAAGCTCCAGCCTTCCACCAAACTTTCCCCCACAGACTTCGTCTCCACCAACCTTTTGGCCTCTTAGCTGAACCATTACCTACAGCGAACCTGTCATTCCCAAACCCGTGAAAAATCCAAGTTGTGTTTCTTCTTCTCCGTAACAGCCTCTTCTCTTTCTCCCAACCTCTAGACATGAGCAGATTTTCCATCTTCATAACCATCCATCGGTTCATCCTCTCCAGCTGCAATCAACATTGCTGCGGTCAGTTCGGCTTCCCTCACTAACTCTCACCGTCGAGCACCACCAACAGCCACAACTACTTGAAGAAAATATATATATATATATATAAACCAAAAAGGAGAAAAGATATTATCTAAAAAAAAGTAAAAGCTATTGTTTGTGCTTTTTTTCTGTCTTGTAGGTCGGGTGAGAGCCACCGTCGGCACAAGATGGGAGAGAAGAAGAAGACATTCCTGATGCACTAGGTTTCTTGTCTTTACTGGCTACGACGCATGGGCTCACACGCACCTAGTGGCAGTGGTGCATGAAACCCATACGCCGTCACTGTTCATGCAACTTAGAAGCTTCCTAGCACTGTTCCTGAATTTCAAGCAATTTCTCCAATTTGATTTGTGAAATTATAAATGATTAATGTGTGTGTTTGAATTATTCTAAATTTTTACAATTTGTAAAAATGTTATTGTGTGGTGTGTGAGTAAAATATAGTAAAAAAGAGAATTGTGTGTGTGTTTATTTTGTTTTTATTGCTTTTTACTTTATGTTAAATAAATGACAAAAAAAGGAAAGATAAAAGGATAAATCTTGTAATTAATCCAAATTTTTTAATTGCATACAGCCAAGTCTCTCAAAAATATAAAAAAAAATCATATCGTTTAGTATTTACATACAAAAATTTAAAAATACATATTTGCATGCATTTTGACACGAATAAATTCCAATCCTAAGTCATAGATAGACTACTGGTTAGGAACCCATCAAAACCTTTAAACCGCACAAAACAGTTTAAATCAGGTAGTGTGCAATAAGGGTGTTAATACCTTTCCTAACCACAACCAGTCTCTTATCCTTAAATCTATGATAAAATCAATACACCCAGGTTTCCTAGCAACCCACATGCGACATATACAAAAGGATCAAAAACAAAAAACAAATACTAATTATGAGAATGAGGATCAAATTTGAAAAAAAAAACAAAATGAGAGGACTACTTAGAATTTTGAGTTAAATGGGGAAATTGAAAGGAGAAAGTAAATTCACAAATGAAAAAAATAAAAATAAAAAAAATTGTGGACCAAATTTAAAAAAATAACAAATTATAATAATGTATCCCAGGATGAAATTGAAAACAAATTGAAATTTAACAAAAGGACCAATAACAAAAATTAAAAATAAGAAAAAATAGGACCAAAGTTGAAATATCATGAAATAAAAGGACAATTATACAAAAAGTCAATTGTCAAAAGGATCAAAAACTAAAAATAGCAAGAGAATAAGGACCTAATATGAAATAAAAATGAAATGAGAGGACCACCTATAATTTTGAATTGAAGGAGAAAATTAAAAAGAAAAATCAAATTCAGAAAAGAATCCAAAACAAAAAACAAAATCAAAAGAATAAGGACCAAATATGAAAAAATAAAAAATTATAATTATAGATCCAAGGATGAAATTGAAAACAAATTAAAAATTGACAAAAGAGACAAAGAACAAAAATTAAAAATAAAATCAATAAGGATCAAAGTTGAAATATCAGTAAATGAGAGGACAATTCTAAAAGTTTAAATGGCTAGCGTGAATTTCAATGGGAAAAGAAAGAAAAAAGGAGGAAAAAAAAGAATAGGTCACCACTGACAAACCACCTTGTAAAAAGCCACTCGGGTTGGCCAATGAGGAAGAAGATGTCACAATATTTTCAATGTCATCATGGAAGCCAATGTTCCAATATCGAACGACATCTGACGTGTCTTCTAAAAAGCGTGAAGGTGCTCGACAGACTAAAGCGTATGTGGCATACACCAACCAACTTTTTTTAATAATATTATATGCTTAGTGAAATAACAAGCTACCCCTAAGCCAACTTGATTGTAACAAAAAAAATTATTAAAACACCCCTCAAAGTAAGTTTAGTGATTTTTACTTTTAAGGGTATTGAAGTGATTTTATCATGCTAAAAAAATAAAAAGACTAAAAGGCTTTTGCATACTAGTTTAAGTTTTTTTGCTTTTAAGGGTAATTAAATCATTGTACTGTGTAAAATAATAAGAGAAGACCAATTTATCCCTAATCAAATTGAAAATGCCAAATGAACCTCATGAAAAGACCATTTTGCCCTCTAATTTACATTTCCTTGGCTTGTACTATGGAGGACAAAAATATCAATACATTGTAGCAATCCATAGTATAATGAGTCTTAATCCACAATAAAACACTGATGCCTTTTAGTTTTTTTTATGATGAGTGAGAGAAGAGAGAGATATGTATGTTTCAAATAATTGACCATGCATAACTTCTTATTGAAAATTTTAGCTATGATCACTAGCATGCTCTTTGTATAGGCATTTTAATTTTTGGTAGAAGAGGTCAGAGTCTAAAAATAAATAAGTGAGGCTCGTATTAATATCATAATTGATTTTTATTAATTGCTCAAATAAGTTTCTTATCAATATATTACTAGTTACTTATTTATAACTTTCAAGGAGGAGAAACTACACAATAAAAACTTAATCCTGAGAGGTAGTAGGTAAAAACTTTGCAAAATCACGTGAAATGTAAAGATCTAAGATATCAATCCTTAAGAAAAATTTATTTACTTTATAGCAATACCACATAAGGCTAATAACAAGTTTATGAAAAAGAAGAGAGAGATGATATAGGAATTAAAGTGCAGGAAAAACAAAAAGCAATGAAAAAAGTTGTAAAGAAAGCAATAAAAACTAGAAGAACGACAAATTTATATTAAAATTATATATATGAAGTTCACTATCTTTTCCAATAGTTGGTATGGCCTATTGATATTGCTATAATGTAAGAGTCAAGTATACCTAAATCTAATCATAAAAGACTTATTTATATCAAATAAAGAAATTACATGATAAATCTTTACTCTATTTTATCTCTTTGTTGATAACCACATGAATCCTAATTAATTTACAATATTAATCAGTTTAATTTATTGAGAACTCCTATTCTAAATAGGAATACACCTATTGGTTGATTATGTTTTTGCTACTATGGTTGATCATTTTCCCTTAATTGATTGTGACTTTTAGTTGATCATAACTTTTGATCAATTTCACTTTTCACAAACGATTTTAGTTATTCTTTCCCTATTTGGCTATAAACAAAATACTACTCTTATTTGGAAAATGCATGGATGTTTATTTTTGTGTAAAAAATACCCTTCATATTCTTTAATCAACCGTAATTTAATATAGAGGCATTGTTCACACCATAAATAAACATCCATATGTCATCTAAATAAGGATGGTGTTTTGTTCATAACCAAAAAAGGAAAGAAAAGTTGAGTTTGATTGTGAAGAATGAATCCAGTTAGAGGTCATGATTGAACATGAGCCACAATCAACTAAGAGAAAGTGATAAACCACAACATCAAAAATTTACATAATTGATTAGTAAGTTTATTCCTATTCGAAGTAGGATTTCTCAATAAATTAAATTGATAATAAAATGTATTTCATACATATTCTTATTGTGTCAGCTCTTGTTAGTGTTACATATAAAATTAACTAATAAGAGATGAAGTTTGGGATAAAAAAAGTCAAACTTAATTGCAAATCAGACTTGGTAGAAGTCTAAACTTATATAAAAATAAGTTTATATGCTGTAAGATCTTTAAAATAAGGAATGGATCAATATGAAGGTAAAAAAAAGTCTATGTGATACAAGATTCTTAAAACAAGGAATGACATGGATTGAAATAGCAGTTGCCAACAGTTATCTTCAAATTTCTTATTCAAATAAGGATATTAAAAATGAACAAGTCATTCAAAGAATCAACAACAATAATTAATCTATAATTCAAACAAGTTCACAAGGTCTTTAAAACTTATTTATCTTGTAGGATGATAGATTGAATAGGCTTTAATAATAGCTTATAATTGTAGGCTTTCAATAATAGGCTTGTAACCAGTAGGAAGTAGTTTTTATAACCACCAAAAAAATCCAAAAACATGTTCTCCTATAAAGAATCTCACTTAGATCAAGAACAACTTCATGATTAATTTAAAACCCTCTTAGTTAAGGTAAACACAAATAACCTGAAATAATTAGTAAGCATAGTAGGAGTGCTATATGTATTAATCTGAAACTATGGCACCAAAAAAATCAAAATTAGTAGGAACATTAGAAGAAAATAAAGAATTGGTATAGGTTTATATTGAAGAAGGAAATATAGAACCAATTCTTTAAGGAATAAAACCTCTAACGAAAAGGACCAATGAATTGGCAAACAAAAGAAAAACTTTAAAGAGGTAGCAGTATATATTATTATTCAAATGTTACTAACTTATTATATAGAAGAACATGTATCAAAAAATTAAGAGAGAGAGAGAGAGAGAGAGAGAATTAGAAGCAAGTTATGTTGGTTCTAGAAAATAAAGATCCAGAGTTCAAAAAAGAAATATTAGATTTAAGTCAAGGATCATAGATAAAAGAAATTAAGTGTGATCCAAGACTAGAATCATCTCAAGATGTAAGAAAATAAAAACTAAATGAGATTTAAATGAAGAGAAAATTTTGAATTAGTAGATTCAAATCGTATTGGGAAAAACTAATTGATATAAATGTAGGTGAACGTATTAAAGTCTCTTCAGTTACCCATTAACTTTTAATTTGAGAAACAAATCAATCATCGAGGAGCTGTTTAAGGGAGGGAATAAGTGTTATAAACAAAATTAACCAAGAATGGATTAAGTTTGGGACAAGAAGAATAAGCCAGACTTGATTGCAAATTAGACTTGGTAAAAGTCCGAACTTATGTAAAAAAAAGTCCATATGCTGCAAGATCCTTAAAACAAGAAATGGTATAGATTGAAATAGAAGTTACCTTCAAATTCATTATTTAAATGAGAATATTGTGGAGGAACAGATCATTCAACATAATCAATAACAAAAATTGCTCTGTAATTCAACCAAGTTCATAAGGTCTTCAAAACCTATTTATATTACAGGCTAATAGATTTAGTGGGCTTGTAATAGTAAGCTTTATAACAGTAGACTTGTACTTGTAGGCTTGTAACCGGTAGACAGTCATTTCCATAACCACAAAAAAAATCCAAAAACATGTTCTTTGATGAAGAACTCACTTAGATCATGAACAAGTTCATGATTAATTCAAAGTTTTTTCAGTTGAGGCAGACACAAAAATACCTGAAAAAGTTAGGTACCATTAAGAAAGGTAACTTTTCCATCTATTTGAATATATGTATTATCATATTAAATTTATTATAATTAATATGTCACACTCTATTACCATTCTCTATTTAACATGTATGAATATAAAATATTTTCTTCTTATCCAGACCTTTTAGATGATTCTTTTAATTGAGATCTAGGCTATCGATTTTAAAAATAAATAAGTGAAATATGCATGCTTCAAATAATTGATTATGTGTATTTTTTTATTGTGAATTTTAAGTATTATCACTGGGATGACCTTTGTATGAGCATTTTAATATTTGGTAGGAGAATTCAGAATCCAAAAATAAATAAGGTTATAAAAAGCATTAATATCATAATTAACTTTTGTTGATCTCTTAATTGTTTGATTAATATATTACAATTTAATCATTTTTATCTTTAAAGAAAAATAAACTGCACAATAAGTACTTAATTCTGAGAGAAAAAAGGTAACAATGTCGTAAAATCAAACAGAGTATACGTGTGGAGATCTAAAATCTCAAACCTTAAAAAATATTATCTATTTTATAGCAACACCACATAAGACTAAAACAAAATTACAAATAACAAGAAAAAGAGATATTACATGAATTAAAGTGCAAGAAAATAAAGAAAGCGATAAAACCTGAAAAAAAATAAATTTATATTGAAATTAAATATATGGGGTTAACCATCTATTCTAGTAGATGGTATGGCTTATTTATATTGTTGCAGAGATCAATTAAATATATTGAGAACTCATATTCTAAATAGAAATAAACATACTAGTCTAATACGTGAACTCTTTATGTTGCGGTTTATCACTTTTTTTTAGTCAATAATGACTCTTAGTCGATCATGACCTTTGATTGATTCACTTTTCATAATCAATCTCAGTTATCATTTTAATAGTTAGTTGTGAACAAACATTTTTTTTATTTGGACATTACATGGATTTTTTTTTTTTGTAAACAATGACCTTCATATTTTTTTATCAACCACAATTTAATACACAGGCATTGTCTACACAAAAAATAAGCATCCATGTGTCTTCCAAATAAGGATAGTGTTTGTTCACAACTAAACAAGAAAAAAAAAAGCTAACATCGATCATGAAAAGTGAAATTGACTAGAAGTCATGATCAATTAAGAGAAAATGATCAAACGCAACAGCAAGAGTTTGCATAAGACTAGTAGGTTTAGTCATATTTAAAGTAGGAGTTCTCACCATAGTAAATTGGTCAGTGTTATAAAGTAGGTAGGATTCATGTGGTTATACCAATAAGGACATAAGATAAATTTCAATTGTATTATGATTTATTATGTAATCTCAATATTTGATATGAATAAGTTTGTATAGGATTAGATTTAACTATTTTCATGAAACTCTAACACTATAACAATATAAATAGGTCATATCATTTACCGGAAAAGATGACCAGCTCTACATATACAATTTCAATACAAATTCATCTTTTTCTGTTTTTTATTGCTTTATTTACAGTTTTATTTATTGTTTTCTTTAATTTATTACATTTTAATCCTATAGCATCTCTTCCTCTTCTTCTATATAAAGATATTATTTTCACTATATGTTGTTGTTGTATAGCAAATAACCTTTTCACCACACTCCATTTAATTTTATGAGGCTGCTACTTGTTTTTTATTGAAATTAAGCTATTATTGTGTAGTATTTCATTCTTAAAAGTTAGACAAAATTAATTGGTAGCATATTAAATAATAGATTACTTGAGTGATCACCATATTACTCTTGCTACTATGCTAATCACCTTTCTTTAGTCAACCATGACCCTTGATCAACCATTAAAGAATGCAAAAGTCCACATATTATGACTTGGCAGCTCATTTGATATTAAAATTTTTGGATAAATTCATTATTTGTGTTTTGTGTTTTCATCGATTTATAAAAAAATAAATCATTTTATTATTAATTTAATAAAAGTATTATTTAAAT
>Ga0325404_1001537_pt1 | contig 24438 bp, 18 predicted proteins | sample PopdelMetagenome_18_FD_205664 | JGI IMG/M metagenome (GOLD analysis project Ga0325404, IMG submission 205664) | Populus deltoides microbial communities from Bellville, Georgia, United States - Xylem-Control-R1 | ecosystem: Host-associated > Plants > Phyllosphere > Stem > Wood/Secondary xylem...
AAAAAATTAATAATAATATTAATTTCTCCCTATAGCATCAAAGTTTTTCAGTCATAATTTAATTTACCTCAATCTTCTTTAGGTCTTAGATTTTTGGATGGTAGTATTGTGCCTTTCTCGTTACAATCAATCAATTAATTAATTAAAAGAGCTAGGTCACTTCAAGTGTCAAGCAATAGTCGGATTAATTATAAATAATTAGAATCAGCTTATATCTGAGTCTCGAATCCAAAGAATTGAGCAAGCACACTTTATGATATTTCCACGTTGTTTCGCCAGAAAATTCAATGGTTTTTAGGTTTTATAATGTATACAGGTCGTCCTCTACCAGAATTTCTTCCATTTGTAATGTAAATTAATTAAATTTAATCGTCCATAATTAATAGTTGGTATCAGGTGGAGTAAAAAAATTGTGATGTAAAAGATTTTAAATTTCGTCCCATCTCCATTTAGAACCCAATACCATATATGGTACGTATTCTTTTGTAATCAATGTTGTATTTCAGGAACAAAATATATAGTAATCCCATAGAAGAAATTAAATTATTTAATGGGATTAATTATCTTTTAGTTTATCTTAAATTATCTTATCATCTGCATGCTAGCATTAAAGGGTATTTTATTGTTTGATTTTTAAACAACAAGATATTTTTTCTCATGATATGATAGTAAGAAGAACTGAAGGAATATGACGGTGTTGAAATGCATGCCAGCAATATTTGCAAAACATGTAAAGTAGAAAGAAGTCAAGTGTGGCAGCACAGAGAGTCGGCACCGGCCCCATTTGGGCAGGGCATGCTCGGGCAAATGGGAATGCAATATTGCATTTGCTCAGAAAGCAAAAAGGCTGTCTTCGGAGAATTTCAAAAACCCTATTGGGACGGCCACAACTTTTGCCTCCTCTTGTTTCCAGGCCACGAACCAACCCCCACCCAGAACCGAACCCCACCTTTCTTGTTCTCTAGCTTTCCTACTCCTTTCACAAAATTATTGTGTTTGGTTAAGCGGTTTTGGTTAGGTGATTGGAACCATGTTTCATTGCTGATTTTTTTTTTTTATGCTGTTGAAAACCACAAAGTTAAACGAAGCTTGAATCCGGATTGACCTAATAACCCGTTAATTAGGAGTCTATTTCTGACTGAGTTTGTTTATAAATAATTTTGGACATTAATTTGGTTAAATCTAACTTAGCAGGTCAACTTGCAATTAATATGAGATATGATCGGGTCAAATTAAAAAAATCTCTTTAATTTTAATATAAAATATCATCATTTTAATTTTAAAAACTGTTAAAATAATGTTGTTTTATGATTAATTCAGGCAACTCAAACCTTTAATTCAGTTTAATCATAAAGTAGATTGAACACGTCTGTCAGTAACAAAATCAAGTGAGATATCTTGATGCATTGAGAATCCATCATTCAAGTTCATGTATTGCATAATTGAGTCATAATCCAACTGGTGGTAGATAAAAAAAAAAAAAATTCTCATATTGATTGTAAGTTGACCTCCTAGGTTACTTGGATGATTAAATACTAATTTTAATCTTTTTTTATAAGCACATTAATAATTTTTTACGATAAAAATCTTATCAAATACTTCATCAAATCTAATTCAAATGACATTAGTATTTTTCTTTTAAGAAAAATCTTTGTAATACAGATGTAATAAAGATCTTTCTCTTGGAGGAAGAAAGAAGAACACAAAACAAGCATGGCCACACCTTTCGAAGGGGGCAAGGGTCCATCATCCATGGCCATAGCCCTTGAGCAAGCATGGGGAACTGAGCCTAAGGACCCCACTGAATATAATAAAGATCATGCGTGTATTCAGCAGCAGAATATTAAAAACAAATTTAAATAAATGCTTATTTAAGAAAAGGGCACTGAAACACTACCATCGAAGTCTGCAACAAGCTTACAGTAGTGTCCAAATGCTTGATGTCATCAAAGCTCAGAGACTGTGGGCCACGTCTCCATTTACGCAGTAGGAGCTAGCTCTGGTAGTCGAGCACCAGACCTTAGCTCCTTAGCCTCTGCAGTGTCTACCACCTTAAAGAAGATGATTTTACAATTTGTGGTCCCTTGGTTTCTGATGCCATGGATCCATGATTTATATATATAGAGAGGTTTGATTTGACGAGGGTAGGGCTTTAGAATCAATGATGATATATATATATTATGATTTTATTTTATTTTTTTGAGAGTTTGGTTATCAGATCAACATAATTTATAATGTTTTTTTTAAATAAAAATAAAATAATATCATTTTAACCAATTTTTCACTTCTATTGGTTAATGAAAAAGGGTATTTCTTTCCTTGTCATTAATAATGAATATTTTGCTATAAACATGAATGATTTTTCTTTAAGAAGAACATAAAGTGAATTTAGTTTTAGCATATAAAATATTAGTAAAAAGATACACTGTTTTACGATTAAGACCAATAATTGACTGAGAAGCTGCATCACATACCTTAATCATGTTTAAAAAGCTAATTAAGTTTTATTATCTACCATAATCTAATCAAAAAACTTCGTTCCTTGCACTTATTCCCTTTCTAGCTACTATTTCTATCACATTGAGTTATTCTATTTGATACTAAATAACTAATAAATAAGATTTCTTTTTATAGAAAACATCATATCTATATTATATTACTTATTTCTTTTTTTTTTCAATTATAACCTGTGAAATTGTAAATATACTACATTTAGACATTGAAATATTTTCCATTTATCTGGTTTCACATAGTTATTAAACTATGATTAATCTCATCAGCAGCCCTTTTCTCTGCTTCCATTTCATGCATGAAAACTCCGAAAACCCAAAAGTTATCATCACGCCTTCTAATAAAAAACCAAACGCACCCTTCCACATACCACCACCACGTCACCACCAAGGAACCTTACAGCCTGGCAGAGACTCCTCTTCACACTTCCCTCCCAATCACACTATTCCATGTGTCCTTCCCTTGATATTGACACAGTTCCCTCACCAGCTGTCTTCCTTACTCTTCTCCCTCTTATAAATAGCCCATCGCCCTCTTCTTCCTCCATAAGCCAGTCCCATACCACCTTCCCTCTTCAAGAAACCCTCAGTTTCCGTTCCGTACCCCCACCGATGGCTTCTAATTACTACCTTGCCACTCTTGCTTTCCTCTTCTGTTTCATTAGCCCTTCACTCTCAGCTTTGGTTCAAGAACAACCTTTGGTGCTGAAGTACCACAACGGCATCCTCTTGAAAGGAAACATCACAGTTAATCTAATCTGGTATGGCGAGTTTACACCTATCCAACGGTCTATAATCGTTGACTTCATCAACTCTTTGAACTCCAAAGGGGCCCCACTTCCTTCCACCTCTTCATGGTGGAAGACAACTGAGATGTACCGTGGTGGTTCATCCTCACTCACCGTAGGCCATCAAATACTTCATGAAGAGTTAACACTAGGCAAAATCTTGAAGAGCCAACATTTGATAGCTCTGGCTTCGAAAACCCATTTCACCTTTAACTCCATCAACGTTGTTCTGACGGCAAAAGATGTTGCCGTTGATGGGTTTTGCATGAGCAGGTGTGGGACTCACGGGTCAGCAAAATCCGGGTCGGGTCGGGGAACCTACATTTGGGTTGGTAACTCGGACGTTCAGTGTCCGGGCCAGTGTGCTTGGCCGTTTCACCAGCCACTCTATGGCCCACAGACACCACCCTTGGTGGCACCTAACGGAGACGTTGGAGTTGACGGAATGATCATCAACCTGGCTACTTTGTTGGCTAACACCGTTACCAATCCGTTCAACAGTGGGTACTTTCAGGGTCCACCCACTGCTCCTTTGGAGGCTGTTTCGGCTTGTACTGGGATCTTCGGGTCAGGGTCCTATCCAGGTTATCCGGGTCGGGTCCTGGTTGATAAGGTCACGGGTGCTAGCTACAATGCTTATGGTGTCAATGGAAGGAAGTATATGTTGCCTGCTATGTGGGACCCAAAATCAAGTGCCTGCAAGACACTTGTGTAAAAGAAATCGGGTCCTGGTTTTTTCTTTTCTCTCTCTTTCTTAGACTTGATGATGATGGACTAGTTTGTCCTTTTGGGTGACATGTAAATTCTCCTTATGAAAAATGCAGAAAAGATATAAATATTATAATAAAAAAAAACAGTTGATGTGTAAAGTGGGATTTGTATGGATTAATTTGTAGGATTCAAAGTGGTAATTCTGTTTGGTTTCTAGGAAAGATGGGGGTAATGAAAGCCGAAGGGGGTGTGCCTGCAATGCATGAATGATGCTGGAGGCTAGGAGACCATAATGACAGCTTTAGGGGAATGATGAGGTGCATTTCACTATATTATGGGGTTTGGCCATCAATGATTTTGTAGGGACCATTAATTAGCTCAGGATCATGTCATGACATGAGAGGATAAGATCAAGCAATTTCAACACCTGTGACTTCATGCCTCCCTTGGATTCTTCCTGAAATTTTAACCTATTCATTTTCTTGAGGTAAAATTGCTGCGTGCTGTAACTTGAGATGAACTAATCTGTCATGCTTTCACTCCAGTCGTAAAACCATCGGTGACTCTCTTTTTTTTTCATTGGATTCGTCCTGTCAGATTGATTGGTTCTCGGAAAGTAATCAAAAAACACTTGCCTGCTTTTCAACCATGTGAAATATGTTCTTTAAATTCCATGTCTTTGCCCTAACCGTACAAAGATTGGTACTAAACAGTACATATTTGCAGTACCAATGACTTTAGTGCATTCTCCAACACACCATCTCTATATATCCATTGTACATGGAAGAAAAGAAAAGCCTCGTAACCAACTCCTATATTTGTGTAGAAGCAAACATGCTTACGTGCAATCAAAACAGTCTGGGTCACACATGGCCATGATGCTGGCCTTCTTTGTCTTAACTTCTGGTCATAGCGACGCAAGCTGTGGAAATCACGAAGCACTCTGTGCCTTGTGCCATGAAGAGCGGGTAGGAAGGATGGTCTAATAATCATCAGCCATAACTATACATGGGCAAGCTTAATTCACATCTACCAGCAATCTGACAGAGGCCTACAGTACAAAGTCTCATAGCTCACTAAGCAAGTAAACCAGCTCAAGAGGAAAGTAAAAGGCTGAAACCCACAATTTTTTTGGAAAGCTAATGCCCACAGGTAAGAGCAAGCACTCGTTTTGCGGTCATGATTGGATTATCAGCTGCAAGTTCAGAAGCAGCCAAGGTTTTGTCAACTCATTAAGCAAGTCATGAATGGCACCTGTCATCCATTGCCCACCTGACCGAGTCTTGTAACTAGGCAAAGTGGGTCAAAGTTGTATCAATCATCCATTAACAAATCTAACATTTATGCATCATATGTAATGGCAGCAACTTAATTTTCAGTTTTATAATCATCTTAATAAACACAAGACCCATTTGGGTTTTACATTCGGATAAGATTCTAGATTGTTGGTAACTGAGGAAGAATTCGTTTGCGTTGCCAATGCTCGAGTCATTCAGTAATGCTATCTCATATACAAATACTTCAAGCCAACACAATTTAAACGACAAAAAGCTCACAAACAGAATCTAGAGTTGGAAATCAATAGGCATGGCTTAGTAGTAGTAAGCTCCTTGCACCTGCAAGATCACAGGCCTTGAAAAATACCCCATAAAATCATACTCATGGCCCACTAACATAGTTCATTGGTAAAGAGTGCTTTTCAATTATATCAAAATAATTTTTTTTTCAGATTTTTTTTTTAATTTTTGACATCACATCATTAAAAGCATCTAAAAAAATAAATTTAATACTTTTCAAGAGAAAAGCACTCTGAAAAACATGTTCAACCGCAAAAACAAGCACTAAGCTTTTAGGCGGATGGTACTCTCTTTAGGGTAAAAACAATTGATGTCTGAAAAGCAGTCAAGATAACAATTGCTGCATCAGTTGACATCTCAAACAGAAAAGTTCCACAGAAAGAAAGCAGGCTTAATTTAAGCAAAGACACAGAGGCAGCAATGTACCTGACAAAAACTATAATATTGCAACCAGAGGAAGCTTTCAAGATAGCTCAAGCATGAATATTTTTAGGCAGTACAGAAGAAGCAGGCATTTTGATTTCATTGTCTACCATGAACAACATAAAGCTCCAATTCTCACATTTCAACGCGTCAACCCAAGCAGGGAAAAATCTTCTGTTCATATTTCCCAATGATTAAAACATGTGAGAAGAAAAGAGAGTACAAATTTTGTTAGATGTATCTCTCTGCTGGCAATGCTGCCTCAAACAAAATAGTATTTCAGCCATAGGGGCTGTAACGCATTGGCATTCTGTATCTCAGAACCTTCCTGCAGTGCAAAGAAAATATGCTAAATGACCATCATTGCTCCTTATAGATCAAGACAGAAAAAGCAAGAAGTAAAAGTGTATTCATTAAGAAATTTATTGCACTTCTTAGATAGTGTACCCATATCCATAAGGAGAAAAGAGATAAGGAGGCATAGGAGCGCCCCTGGGTGGAAACCCCATATATGGGCTGGGTCGACGCGCGCGAAACTGCTTCATCCCAGGTAGATTGGTCCGCTTAACAGTTACCTGCAAAAGCACAGAACAAACCAATTTGTGGTTGAGAAATAGTATAGAGAAAAGAAAGAATAGAACCTAAGGTTATCAAGGTTAAGGGACTGAAGATTGCAATTAGATAGGGAGAAAAATACAGTTTCTTTACCTTCAATTGGCGGCCATGTAACTCAGACTCGTTCAGAAGGAGAGCCTCCTGCACAGTCTCTGGTTCAAGGAATTCGACATATGCATAACCCTTTGGTTGGCCATACTTGTCAGAACGGATAGTGACCCTATTTATTGTCCCACATGCCTGAAAATGCTGCTGCACTTCTTCAGGGGTGCATGAATAGTCCACCTGCAACCATGTTAAGAATAAAAATCTTATAGTGCTATAAGAAAAAGGTGAGCAAGGCAGGGGAATCTGTGTTGCTTCTTATAGATAGCCACGCTTTTGCCCATGCCAACGTTTTAGTTTGCAAGAACATCTTAAATCCCTTATCCCATTGTCATATGCCAACACTAAAAGTTCAATCTCAAAAAGCACTTATCCCAATGTCTCGATCATGCATGTATGGCTTTAACAATTTCATTTACTTTATTCTTACAGTAAACCAAAAAAAAAAAAGTAGGGCAGGTAGAATATTGATTCTATCCCCAGGTCAAGAAATCATTTTGATAACATATGTAACACATGCAAACCAGCCAAAAAAATCCACACTACAAGTTTTTGACACTAAAATAACTCTTTGAAGGCAAATCATATAACAAGGAAAAGAGGCCTCACATTACCAACAAACACTGATCGAGAATCTACTTCCTCTCTATTTGCTTGGGATGCAGCAGCTGAAGCACTAGGATCTAATTGCACATAGAAATAGTAAGAAGGAGGAAGATATGCAAAAACAAAAATCAATCATTGCAGTTACTATTCCTAATCACTTCCATTAACCAATGAAGGGACACATAATATAATATCTTAAGCATAGGAATTTGACATGTGATGCATCTCTCTTGTTAACTTAAGGGCCAAGACTTAGGAGCGTTATCGATTGAGAAAATAGAAAATGGTAAACAAATAGAATAACCATTCAGTCAAATGCAAGTGCTTGATACAAATGACCAATGTGGAATGCCCCTGTTAAATCTTCATTAGCGTGAAGCTATAAAATCAATGACATAAAAGTCCTAAGCCCTAAAATCTTTCTTGCCCTTAAAAGTCTACAGAACATTCTCATCTCGATAACGGAAGTTCTCCGAAACCATAAATCTATTGCATTTCTAGCACTCAACTAACTTCAGGAAACATCTCAATCAAAGGCCAGTATTACAAAAATCTATAACAACATGAAACCAACATATATTACAAAACATTCACCAATCTAAGGCCAGTACCAGGGAACACAAACTACCTCACCCTAAAGCCACACAAACACACACAAAGAAATCACTTCTAAACTCACACTAACAAGTCCATCCTCACCACAATGCTCCATTATCCCCCAATCTCCAATAAACCCATCATCCCTACCACAACACTGATTAAAAGCAAAAATCCTAACAGATTAAAAAAAAAACACAGAAAAAAACCACAAACCCATAAAAAATAACAAAAATCCATTAGACCATAATTGCATATACCCAAAAAACACCCAAAGTTCAACCTTGTACAGAGCCCATTTCCTTCTCAACCTTGGCCTGCATCTCAAGAAGAGCAGCAGCTTCATCTTCTATTTCCTTTAGTCTCTTCTTCATATCATCAAGTTCCTACAATTTTAACCATAACCCAAAATTAGATTTCTCTTTTTGATCTTAATTGAAATCCCATTAAGGTTTTTGTGTTTTATATCAATCAAAAACTAAAAATCGATAAAAAAAAAACCAGAAAAAAATACTGGTACAGATTCGTTGGTCTCTGCAGCGGACATGTCCACATCGTCACCGTCCATTCTGCCTCCCTCCTTCTCGAGTTCTCTCGGTGAAGAATGCGAGCGACACACAATTCTTGATGCCAAAATGTAGTTAACACTACCAATCTCTCCACTGTTAATTCTTTCACTTGCAAAAAAGGAAATGCAACGACATGTCATACACAGCACGGGATTTTCTTTCAAGTTTATTGAATTTTAGTCCCTGTAATTTCTCAAAACGTATTAATCAGTATCTGTAGTTTAAAATTTGTTAAATAATCTCTTGACTGTCGTTGACTATCTTCATTTTAATAGTTTTGTTTATATGTGTGTATGGACATGAAAGACATGATAAATCGTTTATTTTATAGTTGTAAAACTTAACTTGGGAATCTTGATAATAGATTGAAAGGGTTTAACATGATTTTTAAATTTTTTTAAAAAAATATATCAAAAATAATATTATTTTTACTATTTTAAAAAAAATTATCTTAACAAGTTTAGAATCGATTTTTAATCAGGTCAGGTAAAGTGTAACTAGATCAATAAATTAACTTAAATTTTTAACTAGGTTAACTAGATTTATTTTCTATGTTTTTAATGGATCAATCCAAATTTAGGGTTAACCCTCCAAGTTGATTCAAAATTTACAATCATGGTATATACACCTAATTTATTACATAAATTGTAAATAATTTTTCATTGCCAAAAAAGAAATGAAATTACATATAGGTATAAAACACAAGATTTTCTTATAAGTTAATTATAATTTATTTAGTTTCTATAGTTTGTAAAAATTAATTAATGAATCTCTATGATTAAATAATCCCTTGACCGACCATCCTCACTTCAATTTTTATTTTTGGAAAATTTATGAAGGCATGAAGAATGTGATGTCACTAGGTTTGTGGTCACCCAATCTATACGCTCAATATTGCATAAGAAAAGATTGATGTTTAAGGTCAAGCGAGGTTCAATTAAAAATTGTGAATAATTTTAAATAAAACATTTATTACATTTAATTTCATCCTTAAAATTTTATTAATAATTGAGTTATCTTTAAATTAATCAAGTCAAATTAATTATATAAACGCAACTCTTACATGATTTAATTTTAAATTTAAACTAGACAAGAAGTCGAGTTGAGAGGTTTTATCTATCAATTTCATCATTAGATTTTTTTAATTAGTTGGTCGGATTGTCTTTAAACTGATCAGGTAGACTATGTTATATTAAAATAATTTTTATATAATTTAATTTTAAATTCAAGTTGCATAAAAATTTAAATTGAAAATTTTTAAAATTAACTTACTAAATTAATTTTTAATAACAATATCAAATAGCAACGTTAACATCGATTTAAATTTTCTGTCTTTTATATATATATATATTTGTTATTTATATATTAAGCGCAATCAGTCAAGACCTTAACAATACACTAAACCTCTACATTGTCTTTAAGAGGTTGGATTAAAAGCTCCAAGCATAGCTTCTTGAAAGAAGCTAGCCTTTGAGCTCCCATATTGGTCTCGTCTGCAACTTTGTAAACCTAATATTAGAGAACAAATTGAGAGCTCGCAACAGAATTTTATTAGCCAAGACATTAATAAAGGAAAAGGTGCTGAGCATGATACTAGCTTAAGTACTGTGTAGCAAGCAGAGTAAATTTACTCTTCAATGCTCGCTAACACAAGCGATTTGATCTTCCTAGACTACAGATTGATCCCCATGCGAAGGTGTAGTTAAGGGGATTTCCATGATTTGTGTTGTTTGCTTGAGAGGTACCGATACAATAGCTGTAATAATAGGTTTTATCTTCTCTGTGGTCTTGATAATAACCAAGAACAAAATTCTATATAGAACCACCATTCCAAGCAAAATGGCAAGATCAACCCACTTGGAGACACCCATGTCCACTTGCCATCGATCTCTCAGAATTTGTTCACCGGGAATCGTCCGTGGCCCTCCGGCTTGATTGCTAGGAAATGTTAGTCCTTCAAATTCGTTCTTGAACATTCCTTGGTAGGCATACTTATGGAAGGCAATGTAGTACATGGGATACTTCCAGAATGGCTGAGGGAGATCATTTGGCAATCTAAAGAACCCCCCACCTAGAACCATGAAAGCTTGAATCCCAGCTCCTGTTATTATTCCCATCAGAAAATTTGGCACAATACTCGCAACGGTCATCATTAAGCTCTCCACCAACATCATGCAAGCAAACAATACTAAAACAAAGTATATGAACTGTTCATATCCCTTGTGAAGTCCAGGAAGGTAATAAGTTATTGCTCCAGGAATTACTGATATCAGTAACAGGTATGGAAAGGAGGAGAATGTGTTGCCAAAAACAAAAGCAGTGGCACCATAGTGCCCATTTAACCTTTCTCTTCCAAATATCTGGATTCAAGAGGGGAAAAACATTTAGAAATAAACATACAATTTGGAACAAAAAATATGTGCACTGATTTATGTCTATACCTTCATATCTTCCACAAAAGAAGGGAATCCTCCGATTGTCATGAACGTTAAGAAAGAAGCTATGAACATTAGCAGAGAACCTCTATCCTGAAACCATATTGATTTTTTAGGCTCCATGTTAATTAAGTTGTAATTAATAAAATCAAATCAAGGCCGGTTGAGTTGTATATTATGTCATACCTGAATTGAATCATTATCAGATCCAAGGTTGTAAAACAAAGTGGCAAGGCCTAATGCTAATGCGACATAGATGGCGACCCGCAACCAATAGTACCCAAGATCTCGATACATGTTTACGAAAGATCTTCTTGTAAGCACAAGACACTGAGTAAGGAAGCTAGAATGGCTTCTTTCCTCTAATGTCCCACAATCCTGTATCCATCTGACTGTTAATCATCCCTTTCAATGACTGTAACATCAAGAATTTATCACTTAGAAAACTGCGAGGGAATTAGAGTATACCTTTTCACATATTTCTGTGACTAGTCTTTTAACCTGTTGATAATGGTCTGATGATTTATACGCCTTTGTCAGAGTATTAATCGCTACCTCTGCGGTAATTGCATCTTCTAAACCTTGTTCAGGATCCTGTGAAGGACATAATCATAATTTTTATGAACATTTTAAGATGAATCTTTAAGCCACCATTGTCTACATTGGTGTTCAACCAATCAATACTTAATTGTCTCCGTCTCTTCTATCCTGATATACTAATTAACCAAAGATACCGCAAAGCCAGACCTTGGATAAGACAACATACCGTTTCGAAATCTTTGTTTATGGTTTTCAGGAAATGATCAGATGGGTTCTGGAGAGTCGGGCAAGGAAAGCCATTTAAGGCAAAAAACTATATTGAAACAAAATAAAGATGAGGATTAGTCAAGTTGTTAATTCCTATATGATCTACATATATTAGATCAACTAAGCCTACAAAATTTTGATGCTCAAATACCTCATTTGCTTGAGAAGCTGGGCCAAAATACACTACTTTACCAGCACTGAGCAGGCAAAGACTGTCGAAAAGCTGAAAGACTTCACCACTAGGCTGATGAATGGATGCAATTACAGTTCTTCTATTTTCATCCTTGCGGTCAAATCTAACAATTCGGCTCATGACATAATATGATGCTGCACTATCAAGCCCACTTGTGGGTTCATCAAGAAAGAGAAGTTTCGGATGTGTTAGTATCTCTATGCAAATGCTCACTCTCCTCTTTTGACCACCACTAAGTCCTTTAGATCCCCATCCTCCAATTCTTGTATTCATGGCATCTTGCAGCCCCATTTCTCTTATTGTCACCTCTGCTCTCTCTTTCTTTTCTGCCCTTGACATTGAGTCTGGCAATTGGAGCTGAGCTGAGTAGTACACAGCTTCTTTGACTGTTAATGTTGTGATTAAGGTTTCATCTTGAGTTACATAAGCCTGTATGCATCAATGAAAAAAAAAAAACCTTTTAGAAAATATTTGTCGATGATTATTCAAATATTATAGTTTATGATATAAAATTCCTAATGTTTTCATCATTTTCTTCAATTTGTTTTTCCTTACCGATGTACCATAAGCCAGCCTTTGTTTGTGGCCATTGATTAGTATGTCTCCTGTTTGTCGTGTGTTTGAACCCAGTCTCCCTGCAACAGAAACTCAAGTCAAACTATAACATTTGAAACACATAAAATAGCTGTCAAGAAAGATTATGCAGATCAGCTTGATTAGTGTTATTGTGATCTTATAATGTATGGGAGCTTTTTAAGATTTGTTCAACTTTAGCAGAGAGGATCAGATATGTTGTGATGTGCATACTCCAAAAGCTGAGTACTATCTAATTAGTTACCTGCCAATGTATCAAGAAGTGTTGACTTGCCACAGCCTGAAGGACCCATTATAGCCAAAAGCTCTCCAGGCTGAGCATAACCAGTTAAGCCCTGAAGGATTGATTTACTGCCTTTTTTCCCATTGGAAACAGTCACCCACAAATCCTCCCAAGTCAAGAAAACACCATTATGATCAGTGGCTGCACCTTCTCCTCCTCCCCTACTGCATGGCGGTGGAACAACAGTGTTTACTTCTAGTGTGGCCTTAATTTCGTGGTTATAACGCAAAGATGTTGACTGATAATTAAGCCTATGATCGCTTGCAGATGATTGCTTGGAAGGGTAAGGAAGAGAAGACATGGTGGAACGTGTGAGTTGAGAGCGCAAGGGAATGAGTGGTGTGTCTTCAGATATTGTACGTAGGCAATGTCCATGACAAAGGCTTGTTTTTATAAGGGGATGATGGGTCCCTCGACGTCGTGTTGCACGTGGTTAGATTTTGTTTTCTTCTCGGTTTCAAACATATATAGTAATTTTATTTGTTAAAACGACCAATAGGAAGTCGTCACTTGTATGTATAAGTTCTACGTATGGACATTACTCTAACATAAAACCCTAAATTACTGTGTTGGGGTTTAATTTTATGTGCACAAGCATATCATTTTTTTTCATTATTTTTTAATATAAGATAGTTATTACTCACATATATATATTTAAAATCTCCCTCTCATATATAAGTTCATCCTTTTCAATTACAACTCTTCCTTCAACAAATTTTTTTAAAAAATACAATAGTCATCGCTGAAGTACTGTAGTATCATCAAGAGTTCATCACTCTTATAAAAGCCTTCTTATTTAGAACTGATGTCTACTCTCTATTCCTAACCTAGAAATCACAATTTACTACTCATTTACTCTTCATCAAAGAGTTCAACAAACTTCTCTTTTTTATTACATATACAATAACCATGAAAGTATGGATTGTATCCATACTTGTTTTGGTTATGCAAACACATGTTGTATTTACTCAGTGCACTACCAGAAAAGCAGCGAAAACCAACAGAATTACCGACATAAATAATTTCGTCTCTACTTTTGTCGGTATATACCGACAGACAATACCTGTCGGAGATACGGTCGGTATATACCGATGAAATACGTTCGTCATTATATATACCGACCGTATCGCCGATGGATTATATAGTTTTTTTGAAAAGTTGTAACGTTGTGATGACGTTGATTTTTTTTTCAACGGTTTTACCGACGAAATGACCGAGGGATTCAAACCAGGATCTCCCTACAGTGACGTGGCATAGTCACCGGCGGACTCACCGACGGGTATACCGATGGAACGTGTCCGTCGGTAAATCCATCAGTAAAAGCCAATATATACCCACTGTGCCGACAATCTCTTCCTCTATTTCTCCTTCTTCTTTCCCATCCCAACTCTCCCCTCCCAAACTACAGCCAACCACCCATTCCAACTCTCCTCCTCTTCTCAACACAAGCACTCAAGTTTCTTATACTTTTGTATGTGGTCACAACATTCGTTCTTCGAGCAATTTATTGTGGATTTTATCGTTTTTTGTAAGTAAATCTATCCTTTTTAGTTTTAACATTTAAACATCAATTTTATTGTTTTTTATTGTTTTTTTAGTATATATATTTTGTTAACGTATGTACTTGTTTGATTTTTTTGTCAAAGAAAAATTTGTAGTTGTTATAGTTTGTTTTAGATTTTGTCAAATTGTATTTGTTTGTAAATTGTTGAAACTTTGTTTGAATTACACCGAATTAGATGTGTTGTGATAAAATAAATAATTGCTTGTTTAACGGGTCCGTTTTAATTTTTATCAATTCTATTACGAAGTTGTGATTTCTGTAAATTTATATATATATAAATTTATATGGACGTTGATAATTGATAATGAATATTTAACATAAGTGTTTTTTTAGTTTGTTGGATAATGTCGGGGCAAACCAATATTTTTATAAATTTATTTACATAACATAGTTAATTAATACATGTTGTCGTCATAGTTTTATAGAGGTTTGATAGAAGTCATGGATGATCGTTCATGGATATATCGGGACTCACCCCAAGGATTATGGAGGATGGATTATTGTAACGGGGTTCAGGGTTTTATTAATTTCGCAACATCTATTTCGAGGAATTTTACTGATGGCGGTATTAGGTGTCCATGCATGAAGTGTAAAAATAAAAAGTTTCTGTATCAAGATGTTGTAACGATGCATCTTCTAACCAAAGGGTTCATGGAGGATTTCCTGTATTGTTATGTACACGGAGAACTATTTATTCCTAATGAGAGCATGGTAAAAAGGGTGGTTGGGTCAACTTCTAGTGCTAGCAACGTGCATGAAGTTGGAAATGACAACAGTAATCCTTACAGGAATATGGTTATGGATGCAATGAGAATGAGTGAAGGTAATGTCAGTGAATGTCCAATCGTAGAAGAAGAATATAATGCAGATGCAGCAAGGTTTTTTGATCTGTTGAAAGATTCTAACGAACCATTATGGGATGACTACATGAACCACAATAAATTATCCGCCGTAGCACAGGTGTTCACCATCAAGTCAGATCACTGGTTGAGTGAGGCTGGTTATGACAAGATTATCGAATGGGCGATAAGCATTTTACCTAAAGGGAACAGGCTGAAAGAGAACTTTTATGCTGTAAAGTCCATGATGAAACCCCTCGGTTTAGGATAGCAGAAAATTGACATGTGCCCTAACTTCTGCATGTTATACTACCTTGAAAATACTGAGCTGACTAAGTGCATGACATGTGGGCATTCTCGTTACAAACCCAGAATTGGTAGGGGAAAGACTCTCGTGGCATATAAAAAACTTAGATACTTCTCAATCACACCTAAACTGCAGAGGTTATTCATGTAACCAAGGACTGCTGAGCATATGACATGGCACCAATCACATCATGTGGTTGATGGAGTGATGGTGCATCCTTCTGACGGCAAAGCATGAAAATACTTTATGCATTTCTATAGATGTTAGTTGAAAATATATAGATGTTGACTTTCTATAGATGTTAGGTTGTATATAAGATTTTCCAATGGAGTCAATTGGTTTGTGGTTATTGTAAAGATTTGCAGGTTTGAAAACCGTGGGTAGTCTCCAATATAGGGTAGATGCTGCAGAATTTTTTTTAAATAATCGAAGTTAATTATGTAATTATTCATATAAATTTGTGTAGATGCATAGAATGAAATCTACAGCATGTCGTCAACAGATGGTTGCAGCTAGTTCTTTTAACAGCGAGGAGGACGTATCTTTAGGTGCTGATCACAGTGAGGAATCTGCGCTAATTTGTGATGCTACCTCTTCTAGCGTGGTTTCACAGCGCAGAGGCGATGTACCTTCACAGCGGAGTCAATTCACCCGCAAGTACCAAGCACAATGAAAAGATGACCTTTCAATGTCAGTTTGTTTAGGTTTTAGTTTTTTTTTATACTTATAACATAATTTATGAACAACTAATTAATATTTTATTATTTTTATTTAATTTCAGGTTCACAAATATTAAGGTTGCCTGGACAATAACATCAGTGTTTAAATTGTCGATGGAGATTCCATTATTTCAATGGAGTCAGGTTTCCAGACATCCTGAGTGGAGACCTAATATCGATACATGGTTTCGACGATTTCAGGTAGGTGTTAACTTTTAATTTCCAGATTATTTTTAATAAATTATTTTTATAATTTTATATCTTGTACTATTTTTATTTTAAATGAATTATTTATATACACAACATAAATTTGAGTGGGATAGCGTGGACAACAATGTTGTGAGGAGGGTATGGAAGAATCACGCAGCAACTAGGTAACATCGAAAGTAATATTTATTTTTATTTTATAATTTTATGTTCTAAATTCTAATTTGTTACTGTGGAAATAGGTTGTGTGATTTTTAATATGATACAAAAAAAAGCAAAAAGATATGCGAGAGATAACGGTCTTGAAGGATGGAATGAGGCGGCGGTTTAGCGAGAATTTAAACCGCCGTTCATCTCGGGGATATATGGACGACATATATTGAACACGTGACGTCTGAGCGGTTCACACGACGCTCACAATCAGGTGCCGACAACCAGCACCGATAAATTCATGGTTCGGTGACCACGCACACCGACGACTCCATCTCATTTAGTGCACATGCAAAGCGGATGGTAAGATTAATTTAAATGAAATATATCGTTAATTAATTTGTTATTGCTTATAAATATATTTAACTTGCAACCTTTTTTTTCCTTACAGGCTACGTCTCTTGGACGTGAGCCGAGCCCAATGGAGCTGTCTGTAGAGACGCACGTGCGGAGTCAAGACCGCCAAAAAGGGATGCAGTAGTTCGTGGACAACCATGCTCAGCACTTCGTGGTATTTTTGTTTAATCATTTTATTTCGTAAGTTATTAGTTTCTTGACTTGAATATGATGATTTAAAAAAAAAAATCAGGAGACCTATAATAGCTGGTTGAGGGAGAGATATGGGGATGATCATTCGACCTATCTGAATTTCGATCCGGATTTATGGATGGAGGTAGGATCGTCTGGTGGACCTGAAAAAAATCAGGTTTATGGGCTCTCCAACACTACGGCCAAAAACTTGCAGTTGACCCGTAGTGTCTCAACCGTTGGGAGCTCTCCATCAGTATCAAGCACCCAGTCTAAGGAGTTCATAGCCTTGAAACAACAATATGAACGACTCTTGACGGATTATGATCAGCTCCGTCAAATGGTCATGGAGATGAGAATAAGGATGGGTGATGATACATGTGCAGCCCCTTTTTGGTTGTACGGTCCCAAAAACAACCAGCCTCCTCCTCCTCCTCCTCCAGCTTCGCTGTTATTCTAGTTTAATTTTGTTTTTGAAATACATTAAATTTGTAATGAATATTTGGATGAATATTATTTAACATTATTTTTATATTTTTAATGTTTAATACAATATTTGGTTATTTATTTGATTAATTAGTTTTTTTACTATTAATAAATATTTTTTAAAAAAAATATTTTAAATAAATATTGACGGCCTTACAAACACCACTAGGTCGTCGGTATTTAACCGAGAGTTGCAAAACAATTACCACTCATGCCATAATCACTGACGGATATCTTCCATCGGTGTTTACCATCGTTATTACCAATTAAATATATCCGTCGGTAGTATACATAGAGTTCTGAAATATTTACCGCCTATGCCACAATCATTGACGGCCATTTCGTCGGTGATTGCCGTTGAAAATATAGACAGAATTATTTTGTTGGTAAAGTTCTCGTGGGAAATTTATTTATTTTTGGCGCGTTTTGCCGTTTGTAAGATCGTCAGTGTTTTTTTTTATTTCCGACAGAGTTAGCGACGAAACGGGGAATTACCGACGATCGATATTCCATCGGTGATGCCGTCGGTAAGAATTTTACCAATGAATTGCGTGCCTTACACCGACGGAATGAATCTTTCGATAAAACTGTTTAATGGTGTAGTGGTGTATAACTAAACCAAATCATTTTTCATGACATTGAAAGCTCTTAAGTACTAGTTAATAATGCGTGAAAATTATTTAACATGGGATATATAATAATGTCAAGTACTAGTCATTTAATGCATGAAAAATATTTAACATGGGATAACAGTGTCAAGATCTACACAAAACCTTAGGACACTAACAAGTGAAAATTGTTAGTGTATATGCATTGTTGATAATTGGTTAGTTACATATTATATTAATTATCTTTGTTCATATAAATATATTTATTTTAATAAAGTCTTTATTTATCTTTAATATTCATCAAATATAATAAATCTAATATTTGATTAATGAATCTAGAGTAAAGATAAAGCATTTGGGACAAAAAAATATTTTGTAAAGAAAATTATAAATTCATTATAATAACGAGATTCTTATTGCATCAAAGCATTATTCCTACATGTTTCTATTCAATGCTTTATTAAGAATAGAAATTAACTAAAGTTGTTGAGACCTATACATATTATCTTATTTCCTTTATAAAAAGAAACAATTGTTCTCATGAGCTGATGTACGAGGAATACCTAAAACTAATATGTAGATACCTGTTAGATGACATATACAGTACTGAACTGACTCGCATAAGAATTCCATATAGGGAGATCACCTATGTCTATGGAAAGGCTCACTTGACAGTTGTGTAAGTGATCATTGGACTTGATATCACTAAGTTATTTTATATAGGACATGTGATGCTTTGATCATGACTATACATTATCCTAACCAAGGATAACAAACAAGCAAATATTGGGTATAACATGAACTATATGAAATTATTTGAGTGATCATGAGGTAATTCATTACCCTAGATGAATTGGAAAAAATGATTTACATGTTCTCAAATAGTATTGATTGCAAGATGGAATGAAATTTAAAAAAAATATATGAAATCTTATTCAAAGAATTAATGACTATGGTATTGAGAATAAACATGATTTGACAGAGTAAACACACTTCATGATAATATCTAAACCATAATATTGTTGATGAAGATATAATAAAAAAATATATGAAATCTTATTCAAAGAATTAATGACTATGGTATTGAGAATAAACATGATTTGACAGAGTAAACACACTTCATGATAATATCTAAACCATAATATTGTTGATGAGTTACATCAATGCACTTAATAAAAAGAGCATAATCATGACTATTAGAAACAAATCCAAAAGACGAGATCACAATAGAGAATTTCTCAAACCAAGCACGAGGTGCTTGTTTGAGACCATATAATGCTTTCTTAAGCTTACAAACATACCCAGAGTCATGTGAAACACCAGGTGGGGGCGCCATATAAACTTTTTCTTGAAGATCTCCATTCAAGAAGGCATTTTTAACATCAAGTTGAGAGGCATACCACTGACGAATCGAAGCTACTACAATAAGAGTACAAATAGTAGTTATTCTTACAACAGGGGCAAATGTCTTATCATAATCCATACTATACTATGAAGAGTATCCTTTTCGCAACCAACCTAGCTTTGTATCGCTCAATAGACCCATCAAAATTAGTCTTGATCTTATACACCCAACAACAACCAACAATACTCTTACTAAGAGGTAGAGGAACCAGATCCCAAGTATCTATCTTATGCAAAACAGAAAGTTCCTCATCCATAGCCCGCTGCCAAAGAGGATCGATAATTGCCTTTTTATAGGAAGAGGGCTCAAATAAACAATGAATATAAGCTAAAAAGAAAGTAAATGATGAAGAATAACAAGAATAAGCAAAATATGATAGTTTTGTGGACTTACAAATGCGTATGATTTGAGATAGAGATGGATCCACAATCTCATATAAAGCTTGAGAAGTTGTAAATAAGAATGAAGCTTTAGGTGTGCTGGAGAGTAAAGTGTCAGTACCTGCAGAATTATGAGTACAAATTGGTTGAACATGGAGATGAGTATCTGAGGTACTAGGAACTTAAGATGATAAACTATCAGAATCCTCATAAAAAGGATCTATACGAACAAGACCAGGTCTAGTCAAGTTATAAGTAGTGGATGGAATAGAAAAGAAAGGTATATGTTCGAGAAAGACAACATGACGAGACGCATAAAATTTTTAAGTTATCGAGTCAAAACAACGATACCCTTTTTTACCTTCACCATAACCTAGAAAGACACAAATAACAGATCGGGAGGACAACTTACTGCGTTCTACATGAAGATGAAAGACAAAAAAGGAAACAAGTACAACTAAAAACTCTAAATGAGGAATAATCAGGGATACATCTATATAACTTTTCAAAAGGAAACAAACCCGAACTATGAGGCGATACAATGATATTAATCAAAATTACAGCAGTAAGGATAGCTTCTCCCTTAAACTCACTAGGAATAGAAGCAGACAATAAGAGAGAACGAGTAGTTTCAACAACTTGCCTATGTTTTCTTTCAGCAACTCCATTTTGCTCAAGAGTATCTATACATGAAGTTTGGTGAATGGTTCCATCTAAGGCAAACAACTAACAAAATTTATTAGAGGTGTATTCTCCACCCAAATCACACCTAAAACATTTGATTATAGCAAAATATTGAGTTTTAATAAGAGATTGAAAGGCTGTATACATCTTAAAGAATTCATAACGATGTTTCATTAAATAAACCCAACAATAACGAGTATGATCATCAATAAATGAAATATAATATCGAGACCCTCTTTTTATGGCAACAAGAAAAGGTCTCTATACATCAGAATGAATCAAGTTAAATGGTGAAGAAGAAACAGAAATACTTCGATTAAAAGGTAAAGCAGAAAATTTTGTCAGTTTACATCTACTACAATCAGAAACACCATACATTTGCAAATTTTCTAAAGCTCTTATGGATGTCAAAAATCTCAAACGAGAAGATGAAACATGACCTAGACGAGAATACCATAAATAAAAACTAGAAGATGAAGGACTTAAACGAAAAAAAGACGAATAAATAGTAGTAACAGCAACAGCGACAACTGACACCTTTAACTCATCCAAAATATATAGTTTATTTTCCCTACGACCTGTCCCAATCAGCTTTTGAGACTGCAGATCATGTACACAACAAAAAAAAGAAGAAAATATGACTAAATAATCACCAGAATCACATAATTGACCAATGAAAGCAAGATTTAATTTGAGTTTCAAAATGAGATAAACATTAGGGAGAGACAAGTGAGGTGTAATAACAGAACCAACACCTACTAAGGGAATGAGAGTGTCATCATTAGTCATAACATGTATGAAGGGCGAAGAGGACACAAAGGTAAAATATGAAGAATCTCGAGACATATGATGTGAAGCACTAAAATCTAAGACCTATTCAGAATATGAAATACCTAAGGAAATATGAGGCAACTGACCTATGGAAGGAGAAGCGGACATTGCTTGTGGCTGTAAGGAGAGAAAATTCTGAAATTGCTTAGCTAGAGTACTAAAATAGGTAATAGAGCCTCATGAAGTTACTACTGCAGTATTGTGGTGTGGTAGTTTATAACCCTAAGGTGGTCTATGAGCATTAGATTGTGACTGGTTGTTATACTTTCAAGCTTGATTATGTTGTTTCAACTTGAGACACTAGGCTTTTCAATGCCCTTTTTGCTTACAGAAATTGCACTTATTGAAGCCAACTCTTGTGTAAGGCTTATTTTGATGATTAGAGAATGACTTAAAGGGTACTGCTAGTATAGAAGGATTCGAAGCAGAAAGAATTCTCTTTTCAGAATAAGACTAAAGACGTATTTCTTCAGGCAATAACTCACTAACAACAGAGTCAACATAAAGCAGTGGAGAACGATGCAAAATTGAACCTCTAAGTCCTTCAAAATCACTACGAAGTGCGATTAAAAACTATACAAATTATTGTTGCTCGCTACGCTCAATATAGGCATCACATGCCTTTAATTCTACTGATTTTGTAAGAGCCAATTAATCCCAAAGATTTTTCAGAGCAGAATAAACCTCTTGAATACTTATATTCTTCTAATGAAGAGCCCGTATGTCATTCTCTAACTGATACTACTTTGTAAAATTTGATTATGTAAATAACCTTTGCAGATGATCTCAAACCTCCTTTGTTGTCTCATATTTCGCTAACTGCGTACCTATGAAATGCTCAACAGAATTGTTGATCCAAGTACTAATCTTTGCATTGTTTACTTCCCATGTATCTATCAAAATAACATCCTTCTCCTCAGTATTTTTGGGTATCACATAAGTTCCACTAACATATCCTCATATCTTACTACCCTTAAGAAAATTTCTCATTACATAACTCCAGTGTGAATAATTATTTCCATCCAACCTCATACCCACAGACTGAAGCGAAACATCTCTTTTAGTAGCCATAATTAACAAACAAAAAAGAACCAAAATGCAAAAGCAATGAAAGACAAAGTACTAGATTGCAGAAACTGAACAAATATCACAAAAACTAAACAAATATCTTCTCGAAATGATACGATTACTCCAAAACACAACACAAATTTCAAAAACCGAATGCAAATATCAAATTGCAAAAGCTGAAGGAAAGACAAAATACCAAATTTTGCAGAAGCGAAAGACAAAATATCATTCCAAAATAATTTTAGAATAAAAAGTTGGATCTACAAAAGCTATGTTTGGGATTAACCTTGTTCTATAAAATCAACTCTGATACCATAATAAATTAATTCAGATTAACATAAACAAAAACGAACATAAAAAAGAAGGAACTAGGAATTCTTATTAATCTATTTATCCTAAAGTGTTTGAGTTAACCTAAATACAAAGAGATTATATATAGGTTAAATTGAAAATACTATTCTACCCTTAATAAATAAAACAATATTAAATGTATTATTTAACAATACACAGTACAATATAGAACTCCTGAAAAACATAAAAGAAAAGAGTTAGCACTAAAAAATATAACAATCTCTTTCTCCTTAACAATAACTCTCTTCTAAAAAGGTTTAAGATATTTCTCAATGATAGTTCATATAGATTAGTGTTAGAGATTGGATACTTGGATGACTTGTGTCAAAGTTAAAACGAATATTTGATCTTCAAGTAATTTTTGTATAATTCATAAACAACTCTTGATCCATCTAATGGGATCTTAGGACACCTAAAAGATTTTGAATTTATATTTTTCATTGCTTGTATGTGTATTAGAAAACCCAACAAAAATATCCATATTTGTGGTTGGTCTTCGTAGGATTGCAAGTTTTTCTATGTTCAAGAGATGGAATAGGACCAGTTTAGGAAGATTTTATGTATGAAAGCTTTTATTGTTATCTACATCAATCTTTCAACTTTCTAGTTCAATTTGTGGTTATCATTAATGATTTTTTTTAACCCAAATAATTCTTGATTTATTTAATTAAATGCATACATCGGTCTTTTAATTTACAATTAATTTTTTTAATGTAAAAGAACACATCACAAACACTTGCACATATACGTTAACTTTTGTTAGATCCGACCCGCAGTAAAGCACAACCTAAATAGCCAGTAAAACATGTAACATGTTTGTCAATCAAGGTTAATCTACATCTCAAGGCTTATTATATAAAATTGATACTTTGGCTGAAAATCGACAATTTTTTTTTTTTTTTGCTGTGAAATAAATAATGATAATAATAATTGATGTGGTAGGGTGTGTTTGGCTGGTGTAACCTTTCTTCGTATAATTTGTTTTTCTCTTACATCAAGTAGTGGCCACACGTTCATAAATATCTAGGTAACGAGTCCACTGACTATTTTGCACCAACTAAAGGCAGTAAATGAATGAAAACTACAATTGATGTTACTCATCACAAGTAGCCAATTACAAAACAAAGTCTTGTTCAACATGGCTCTAAAATTCAATCTTTCATCGGGTCATGTGTTGGATGTATTAATTAAAATGATATTAAAAAAAAAAAAACTGAATTTCTCTTCTATTTTAATTGGGTCACATATTAATTTACTACTTAGCTTTAATCAAATCAATTCTCATCATATTCAGTATAAAATCTTATTTGAGTTATGTTTAACATCAATAAATTACTGGATTAATCACAGGTAAAGCTCTATTTTATAAAATTATTGCAAACCCTTCTCAAGGACATTATAAATCGTTTTTCATATGGTTGATGGCTCATATATGATT
>Ga0325404_1001541_pt1 | contig 24384 bp, 11 predicted proteins | sample PopdelMetagenome_18_FD_205664 | JGI IMG/M metagenome (GOLD analysis project Ga0325404, IMG submission 205664) | Populus deltoides microbial communities from Bellville, Georgia, United States - Xylem-Control-R1 | ecosystem: Host-associated > Plants > Phyllosphere > Stem > Wood/Secondary xylem...
TCCAATCGTGACAGCGAAAAAGAACTGGACAAGGAAAGGCCGAAGGCAAATGCTAGCTGGCAGGCCGCCCATAGGAGTAGAGATCTTACGGGTCAGTCAAGAGTGCATGCACTGACGAAATTAGCTCATTACCGTTGGATACAGCGACCCCCGATCTCGTGGGAAATGGATTAGAGTTTTTTTTTTTTTTTTTTTGGAAAATAGCAGCCTCTGAAATTCCTGGGAAAAAGTAGAAAGTTCATTGAGATTGCCTCATTAACACAATCTTTAAAATTTTATCTTATTTTCAGTAAATAGACAACGTAGTTACTTGTAAATCTTAATCTAAACTCCTAACAGCTCAGGTGCGGATGGTTTTTTAAGACTATTTTCTATTATCACAAAAAAAACTGTAAATTTTTTACATTATCTCAACACAATAATCTGTTAAACTCCTAATAACTCAGAAAAGTTTGAATTTTAAAAGTCACGGTAGTGTCATGTTCTATTTTTTAAAAAATGAGTTTCCTTTCTTAAAATACAAGCACAAGATTCAAGTACCAGTCAGGAGCAGTCTTGTCTTCGGCTTCAGGGTAACTAGCCATGGAAGCCAGACTGGGGCCCGCTCGCTTCTTTTGTTGTCCTTTAGCGATACCGAAACATGCTCGAACATCGGTACATTGCATGTTTTTAAGTTTTAAAAATATTTATAAAGAAAGTTTTTTTTTATTTTAAATTAATATTTTTTTATATTTTAGATCATTTTAATATACCAATATCAAAAAAAATATTTAAAAATTAAAAAAATATTATTTTAATATATTTTTAAATTAAAAATTACAAACAACACTCCCGAACGCGGGTCGAAAAACCGAGGGCAAGGGTGCCTGCCAAGTGCCAACAGCTCCTGTGAATTTTTCCGTTTTCTAGAAGCGAAGCCGCAAAGCATCCAGTTAATAAACAGCAGACTAACAAAGCATGATGTGGTTAACTTGGTCACAAAAGAGCCACGACAATCAATGCAAAGTCAGGAGAAAAGCTCACTCACCAGGGCTCCAACAATGGAAAAGATGGTCAGTTAATTTTGATTTGCCCCTTTTTATGAAGCACTAGATGGTTCCAGCTACGGGCCCTGTCTATAAAAAAAAATTTAACATCAAATTTTATACGTGTCACAATCATTTAGAGGGAAGTGAGTTTTATCCTGCCCAAATCTTCTTCTTTTTTTTTCTATTTTAATTGCATAAAAAAATCAATTTACACAATCTTTTTTATGATATCATTTTATTGAGAAAAAAAAACACTAATATAATCAAGTTTTAAAAAAACCGATCAACAAATTGATCAAATATATATTCTTCAACTCTCAAACATCACCGATGAACAAATCATGAATAAAAGCCACAATTTTTTCCATAAACTCTGCGGGGAAAATTTTTATTTTTAAAAATTTATTTTTAATAACAACACGCTGAAATAATCTACCGATCACATAGCCGGAAGAGAACTTTCATTTATATATATATATATATATATATATATATATATATATATATATAAATTATCATCATTTTTGCCCTACTCGACCGTTCACCTTTACTATCCTTTTCATTTATTCAACTGTCATTATCTGACGTCCCAACAATGATATATTTCCTTTCGTTTTTAATTTATTTAGGGAAAATTACCCTTCACACTACTTTGCATGGTCAACACAAATCTTTAAATTCAATAAAAAGAACAAAGTACCTCTGTATATATATTATATCAGAAATTCTCACTCTCTCTCTTTCCCATCTCTCTCACCAAACCCTAACCACCGTCTACCACTCCACAACCAATCAAATCCTAGTCGTTGCCACTATCAAAGCCTTACCTCTCTCCTTCACCAAACATAGCAGCCCTCCACCTCCTTCTCCACCAAACAGCCTAGCTCCGCCACAAAATTATCCCCTTCCATGACCATAATAAGGGCTTCGACTACCAGTTGGCGCATTTTGCTAGTTTTCCTATTTTCTATAAAAATCTGATAGAGAAAAAAGTACAACTGCCTTTAAAAATATTTGTGAGATTAGTTTGGTGGCCAGGTTTTTTGTTTTTTTAAAGATGCGAGGGGAAATCCCCCGTTTCTGTATGAAAGCGAAGGCTCAAATCTCATCTGGGCTGATCAAGCTAAGCCTATGGGCTACCTGGTTACAATCCGCTAGACAGCGGGCTAATAATGGCTACGCTCCGGTTTCTGAATAGCTCGCTAGAATCCTACTATCGTCGGCAGATAAGGCCCGCAGGCAAATTTATTAATATTTTTATTTTGTAAGAAAACCATTGCACTACAGATTTATGGATAATCCGTGTGTGCTGTGCAGATAATAGACCTGGGAGCATGTCAACAGCGTCCCACAATAGATAGTTTGGTATGCAGCCGTGCTGTCATGTGATGATAGATTTATGAACTAATAAAAAAACTTTGTTCATGGCAGACTAGCCGTCACACTTTTCGGCTCATTGATTTGTGATCAATGCTTTTTGCGAGCAACTGTGCTGTCGAATGTGCTCATAATTAATGAATTAATATTGTGTTCTTATTAGCCAAAGTGGTGTTCATATGACAGGGATGAACAAAAGGAGACCCCAGTCGTGGATGTCTGAATTTCTGGCTAATCACAGCTCGGAAACAGGAATACATATACCGCAGCAAAAGGAGTCCATATATAGTGCTTGCTGTTATCTTATAAAAAGTTGGATGAGCTAGTGACCACTATCAAATCCCAGTTGCAATCAATCCATCAATGACCAGAAAAGAAATTAAGATTAATCTACTAATTAATTAATTAATTCCAGGCAAGCTTTCAATTCAGTGCTCTACCGCGCTCGCTCGATCTCTCATCATCCGCATTATATACATGTTTGCTAATGTAGGCACAAAAATCTTCCCCTAATCATCTCGTATTAGATATTTAACAGCATAAATCTTATGATCTATTCTGTCAAAAGCTCATAATTGGTCATAATTACATGAGTTGGCAAAACACTCTATCCAATTGGGTTTAACATTCAATTGTAAAATTAAATCCTTTATTTTTCTAAGTGGGTGCTTGAAATCCAATTGGATAAAAACAATCATATAGTAAATGATTATTTAATGGTAAGAGTTTAAAATTAAAAACTTTGTTTTCTTGTAATTTCAGATTCGAGCCCCGTGGTTTCTAATATTAATGACTAGTAGAAGCTTACCTGATTGTTAGTTTCAGGATCTGTGAGGATTAGTTGAGATTCGTGCAAATCGATCCGAACACTCCATGTGAATACGTGTTAATGCTAAGTCAATCATGTTCATAATAGGAAACTAGGCTAGGTGATTTATTTAGCCACTTGTAACATCATGGTAATTAACTAAACCGTGTACGCGTTCCACATATAGCACATCTTATATATTGAGAAAACCATGGGAGTTGTTTCATAAATTAATGATCTCTCCATTTTTAATGAGATTAAAAAAAAATAAAAAATAACAAGCGGGAGAAGAAGAAAACGACAAAGACTACCTAATTTGAAAAATGATGGTTGATTGGCTGAGATGAGAGGACGATAGGTTGTTGCTTTCTAGGTCAAAATAGATAACATGATATACTTAAAAAAAAATTTGGATGATTTTAAGATTAAAAGTTTTTAAAAGAGATATTTTAGAAAATAATAATAATATATATTATCATTAGAAACATATTTTTCATGTCTTGTTTTTTTAAAATAACATAAATTTATTATAAAATTGTTTTAGATACAGACTCTTACTTCTCATATTTTTCCTGAATAATTAAATATATTTTTATTTTTCTATACATATCAATGAAATAGTAACTTTATTGTTTTAAAAGTAGGAAATCTTCTAGATCAAAGGTCAAAACATCACAAATTATTTAATACCGAGAAAGAGAGATAAAAACTATGAGCAAAAGCTCGAGGAATATGGAGGGCACAATTCTAGCTGAAATAAAATTTTCAACTCTCAGCAATGTAATGACTTCCGTGATACGAAAAAAGAAAAAAAACATGGAAATGATTTGCATATTTTCCTCTGTCCTATTTTTGAGTATTATATAAAATAAAACTAAGAGTTATCAATAAAATAAAATACTATGGAGCAAGATTTATTGTATTATATATTGCTATAACGTAATGGTATTTTTTTTTCCTTAACAGTACAAGTTAAAAAAACACAAATTGAGAGGTAAAATATTTTTTATACAAGTTTTAATTGGCATTATCAAATTGAATGTGAGTAAATCTTTTTTTTTTATTGTATAATAAAATTAATTAATTATTTACCTTTAAAATTTTAAAAAATAATTTAGAGGGAAATGGGGCTTTTTTACTTTTCATCTTTTTTTACATAATATAATTACTTAGCTGCGCTTGAAATTTTATTTTCTTGAACTTGTGTTCAATGATATTTTAATTATTTTATCATAACTTTTTTTTTATTGTAAATGTCAGATAGATTCAGAAGCAATTGCGTCCAAAAGGTTGTATGCTTCAGGGAGTGGAAGGAGCTCTCGTCTTTTAGATTAAACATGCAGACTTTTTTGACAGTCAAACACTGCCTTCCACAATGATATTAGGAGCGACACATCGAGATCTTACAAGTGGTGGGGCGTGTGTCAGTAGCGGATCAATGGTATGGCTTCAATGAACTTTTTTCTGCCCCCATTTCTTTCTCTTTCCTTTGATAAAATACAAAAGTTTTCATTTATTTACTTTTTTATTCAATCTGATCCCTATTCTTTTAATTGTTATTTTTTTTATCTTTTATATATTAATTTCTTTTTTCAATTTCATCTATCATCATCATCTGATTTCATTTAGTTTTTATATCGAATTTGGTCCTTATTGTTTTAATTTTAATTAATTTATTTTTTATAATTGCTTTTTTTTTCAATTTCACCTTTTTATTATCCTTTTCATAATTAAATTTTGTTTTAAATTTAATCTCTAAACATTTGATTTATATTTATTTTTATGTTAAATTTGATTATCATTTTTTTTATTGCTATTTGTTTTGTTTTATGTCTTTTTTTATTGTGTTTTCTTTCCCAATTTCATCCCTAGTTGTTTCATGATTAAGAGTTTTACTTCATTACTTTTTAGAGTTTGTCTTTTATGGGGTTAGTTTCAAGCTCATGACTAAGGCATAAATTTTGAATATTAACACATGTTGACTTCATTTTTTTTAGGTTTTTTATTAAACTTGATTTTTTTTTAATTTTATCTTTCAATATTTGATTTATTGGGAATTGGTCTTGATGTTTTTTTTTATTTACTTTTTTTTTATAGGGTTATCTTAATCTTATGTCCATAGTCGCGAGGTCAACGAGTTAACTAGAATGGACTCGGGTTCATTTTTTCACTTTTAATTTTTTCTAATTTTTTCGGTTAGTTTCTTTATTATTATTATTATATTTTTTTATATTATTGAAATTATACAAGTTCATTAAACTCGGTCTAATTACTAATACAATTATTGTTTTTATTTGTTTTTACTTCTTGGAGAACACTTGTGTCAGCTTGATATTTTTTTTAATGGTGAGAAAACTTTGGACAGGCCGTGGCGAAGCATGGGCCACTATCCAGTGGTAACTATATATAATAGCATGCGTGAGATGGGCATGTATTTGTTATATATGGGAGGGTCCATTTATTCTCTGTGAACTAGAGAGAGAGAGAGAGAGAGAGAGAGAGAGGAGAAAGAGACAAAGATCCTTCAGATCGATCCTCATCTCTGGCTAACTATTTGATGTCTGACTCAATAATAGTCACGGGTGGCCCAAACCTAGGTCGTCCATGGGAGCACAGACAGAGTTTGATGAGAATGTATACGCCACCGTAAGAATCCTGTTGCAAAAGCTGAAGTGCAGAGCTAGCTATTGAGTACTAATAATATTCGCCCTTCAGTTTAAAAGTACATGTATATATGATGGCAAGTTATCCGTGCTCACTTCCCAGAATCTGTCAATCAGTTGAAGTATCGGGCTCCATGGCTCTTAATTTGAAGTCAGTGAATGTTCATAGAATCAAGGATGTCTTTTTTGTTGTGTTCTGGATTCTTTGTCTGCGTTGTTGGCTCAGGGCTACCTGGCTCTCAGATCAATCAGGTGAGCTGATTTCACAGTACTAGATATTCCCGACTTCTGATGAACCATGTGTTTCTGTGTTTGCAAGGGAGATATATATATATATATATATATATATATATATATATATATATATATATATATATATATATATATATATTATGTCTTTTGATTAGCTGCGATGAGAATCTTTGTGTGATATGTAATTTCTTTTTTCCCTTTTGTTTTCATCCATGTAAGACATGCAATGACACATATTATAAAGCCCTGTAGTCATTGTTGTTATTGTGCAAAGTTCTGTCATCTCATGTTTGACAAACTAAGGTTAAATTAAACATCCTCTTTTCCTTTGTTTCAGTTTCTCCCGGCCTCCGTTTCTCTTTTCTTTTCTTTTTCTTTTTTCATTAGTTTCTTGATCACTTTTTCCTTCCTCCCCTCTCTTCCCTTTTGAGTTTTGGTATAATTAATCATAATTCACATGCAAAAGATATATAACAATAATAACAATAATGACGATCGATGATGGTGTTTTTTTCTTTTCCTGAAAGAAATGAAAGAGTGAAATCTTCCATAAAATGGGAACGTGTATGTTTATCTAGCCAAGGGTACTTGAAGGTTAAGTTTTGTGTTGCAGTCAAAGCCGTAATTGCTCCTTGTCCTTTTCTTTTACTTTTTTCTTCACAAGTCGATGCCGCAATTGGCTTGAGCTATGCATGCACAATTAAATCAGGCTAGCTAGGAGACCGAATCCTCATGGATCATGCATATATTTATACAGATAAGAATTCAATCATGAGGATATCATAATAGAGAGGGAGTAAAAGAGATTAAAAGCAAGCCCCTATAACCAAAAAAACAAAAAAACACTGGACCATCAGCCACAAAAACCGAGCCCTACCCACGCCACTCGCCCAAAAGGGCATTTTTCGTATAGGAATGGAAGGCATCGCAACTCCTTTAGCTAATAGGCTGTATAGACACTTGTTAATTGCCTAATGGCTAATGGTGTGTAGCCGATGGTGGTCCTGGTTCAGATTAATGTCAAGATACGGCTACCGTATATAAATGTAGCCCCGTTCTTCCCTTTTCTCTCTGACATGGAAAATTACCAAGTGTTTGAATAATTCATGTAAGATAGCACGAAGAATAACAAAAATATGACTACACCTAGTAATCGATGACTAATAACAGGATCGTGTTTTGTTTCGATCTTCATATTTTTACTTGCAAATCTTAACCAACAATTTTAGTATGATGATCTGAAGATTAAACCGCCCCCCCGCCCCCCCTTTTTTGATAGAGATGATCTGAAGATTCTTGAAGCTCGAAGCTCGTTTAAAACGGAAAATATATATATCCTCGGAATGTCAAGTTTTTTTTAACATATATATTATTGATGGTCTGTAATGTCTTGAACCAGGAAGCTTATTAAAACCGCGGTCCAATTATGGTTGGTTTAAAAATATAGTTGTAAACATGTTAAACTCGGTTTAGAAACTAATTTGAAAGAGTTGGAATCATTGAATTACTATATCAACTTATTTATTAAGACCTCATTTTGTTTTTTTCTCTTTTATATAATTTTTTTAATTTTAATATGAGTCATAATTAGATTTAGGGAGTCAATCAAATCATAAATCAAATTAACTAAATTAACCAGGTTTTATTAAGTCACTTGTCATGAGCCAGGACTCAGGTCTCGAGTTCGACCTGCCAGGCTTAACATACCATACTGATCTATTCAACTGCAAGGTTTTTGTCGTCGTGTACAGCCAAATGGATATCCGTGAAGCTACAATAGCAGAAAAACAGCCAGGTTGTCCGTTTCCGGGACAAATTGCTAGTCTCATCCATTTAACTTGAGTTTTCAGGACGAATATCAGTCGCCACCGCACAGTATGGGAAAAAAGGCTGGCAGGCAGCCGAAAATACAGATGTGGTTCTCGCGTACCCTGGTTCGGGCAAAGAAAGACACCGGCAAGTGACATTTAACCATCATTTACTAGCTGCAGTTTGCGGTGGCAGCAGCCAGCCCTTACAAAAGCAGCAGCTGCTCAGAGCTGGTACACTACACACTATCTGGCTCGTGGCCTGGCCATGTTAGCCTAACCCTAACTGCTCGTTTCATTTGGCGGAGAACAGTGTCAGTACTGGGCATTGATGAGCTTTAAATCATGGAACTTCATTTAATTCCATTATAAATGCAGTACATAAATTTGAGTGACCAAGATACCCTAGCATCTCATCCCAGAATGCATGCCCTCGACAATCGAATTCCTTGATGATTAGACATGTTCAAACATTTTTTTTTTGTCATATTACAGCAGAGTTTAACAATAGCAGACAGAAACATGATGGAATCATTCAAAGCAGACCAATCCAACTGAAACAAAGAGAAGGGTGACAAAGGAAAGACCCCTCCAATGAGAGCAGACGTTCTGCACTTTCCAGTCGACTAGGACTTGTGTACAGTGACTGCATACAACAACTACAGCCACCATCCTAGAAAGCCCTAAAAGAGATACCTTACCAATTAAATGTTCTATAGTTGATACCATTTTCTTTTTTTATTCACAAGCCAATTTAGTGTCAAAGCTGCTCAAGCAGATTGCAAAAGCCTGAAATGCAGACAAAGGATACCGGTAATCCATGGTGAACATATCCTTGCCAACCTTACCAAATTGAAGAATGATCTTGTCATGATCAGACTGAGCAGGCTGTGATGGTGTTGGTGCACCAGCCGCAGGTTGTGTTGCAGCGATAAGCTGGAAATTCTTGACTGAGGCAACTGTCACTCTCCCACGGAAATTCAGACACCAACACTGCAACTGTTCGTGCCATCTTGGTGCCTTGTTTCGGAGAACAAGTGGTCTCTCCTTTCCCTCTTCATCTTCTTCTCGAGGACCAACAATGTCAGAAAAACGTGAACTGCTAAACTCAGCTGAATTGTCAATTGATTTAGAAAAGGAAATGCTCCTAAAAGAGTCTTCAAGGCAGCGTGGGAGGAGCTCAGGCTGGCCTGGGACAGAACCACCTGGCTCAAGGGACAGCGCAGGGATTGAGTGCATGGTGCAGTGCATCCTCCGTGGACCCCTGGTGCCAAGCACATTCAGCTCATATGTAACCTGAGCAATGTTATAGCTGCCCGTAGGGACCTTTGGAGAAACTTTCTTTGAGTAGAACCTGCGGCTTCGACCAGGTGGTGCAAGCTGAGCATTGTTGTATGGAGGCTGTGTGTCATAAATTATGAACTTTGTACCCAAAAAATTTGACCTGAAACAAAAACAATTAGCATCTCAAACACATCTTCTGACACAACAAAAAATTGCAAACCAACCATCTCATCTAAGTTAATCTGACATCAGCAATCACATATCAATGTTCCAACAGTGCAGTCATTGCAAAACTCGCCATAAAGATATCCATAGAATGGAAGCGTTAAAAACACCACCTTGAATGCCTAACAAGCCCTTGCATATGACTCACATCACGCAATTAATATCAACCATCAGAAACAAACTACCATGACCTCCTAAGAACAGTACAAGTTCACAACTCTTCATCTTTAAAATCATTGACCAAGCTATAGCAGTAAATGATACATGAAAAACAATCACCAGCACCATTACATCCTTCTGGCATCAGAAGAGAAAACAAGCACCACACCTTCAAATGAAGAAACAGAGCTCTAACCAGACTAGAAAAAAACTACCACCCTAATTTGTAACCTAGTTCCAGGTACCTATGCGAGGACAGAAGAATGACATTGCTAATTTTATAATACCATATAAATATTTAGTCCACACAGCTAGAATGCGGGACACAAACACTAACTCCTATAACATAAACACATGGTATATTTCAATTAAAATAATGAAAAGTTGAAGTTCAGATATACAAAAAAAAAAAAAAAAAAGGTTTGGATCACATGACTGGGCAACAAGTACACCTTGTCTAGTAGATAATGAGAGGTAGTCGTTAATGCTATACTATATCAGCTCTTGAGGGATCGCTATGCTTGAATGAAGAGAGAGCTTGGAACCCATGAATTGTTTTTTTAGTTACAAAGGAGAGGTTCAAACTCTAGATCTTCCAAGGTAGGGGGACACTTGTGCCAACTGAGCTACAGCTCATTGGCACTCATATGTAATGTTTAGGTATATTCAATCTTCATGTCAGAAAAGGAAATTGTCCCAAGTTCAGGACTTCAGCAAGTAAATATTGGTCATGAAATCAACTCTCACCTCAGTTTTCCAATATATGTGCTACTTGATCTTGATACATTATCTGCATCCATGGAGATAACATACTCCGTGCATGTAGTTCTCCGTGTGCGTTTTGCAGACAGAAGAAATTTCCCATTTTCAACAAGCAAAGCTGCATAGGCATGTCACTAATCACCAACATATTCGTATTGTATAGAACAATATAGAAAATTGGGAAAACTGTAGAAAAATATCATCTTTAGGAACTGATAACTTGGATTGAATATGAAATAACTGGTAAAAGAGAGAAGAAAAAAGAAACTATCCAAGAAAGCTCAAAGGGATGTTTACAACAGCATTCACAGTGGACATAGCTTCCAAAAGATATGAGATTCACAAGAAGTTTGTTGAACAGCTATTTCAAGGAACAAACTCATTCGTTCCATTAAGATAGATAGGTGCTTCCCACGAAGGCCTAATTGCATCTTTTGGCAATAAGAAACTTCCTTTTCAAAAGATCAAAGTGCGAGTTCCATGCACAAACTCATCGTAAATAAGAGCAACTGGTCATTCTATAAAAAACTTTCAGAGATGTAAGACACGTTTAACAGAGATAATACAAAATGATATTACTTTGTCACAAACATTCAATTAAGAAGATTTACAATGTGCTTGAGCACATAATTACAGTGAGCTCTTGGACATGTATATATGAGTGTCAGTGAGTGCGAGCCTGTGTGTGTGCGTGTGCGTGCGTGCGTGTGTGTGTGTGTGTGTGAGAGAGAGAGAGGACATCAAATGCACATCAGAAAACATTTGGATTGTTGATAAAACTTGCAACAACCATGCTGGTTTCTTCCCGATATAGAAAATAAATTACTAAAAAACAGAAAGAACCATCCTTCTAGCTAGTCAATTTGGAAAACTGCACGAAACATAATATTCATTCTCAGGAAGAATAAACAGCAGAGCAGAGAAATACTTTGATGAAAAGAAACTGGAGACAGTAAATTATCCATTTACATTGGTATTAGAAATAATGCAGGTCCTACAAAAATAAGTGACAATCAGCTAAAATGTCAGTGAAAGAAGCTCACCAGGGCTAAGGCAAAGGAAAAGATGGTAAGTTAAGTTTGATTTGTCCCTCTTTATGAAGCACTGGATAGTTCCATCCCTGGACCCTGGCTGTAAATGGATAACAAAAGAGAATTTTATCAATTATCATTTTGAAACATACAAAATCCTTTCTTGATGCCAATAAATATTTACATCCACGAGTTAACGCTCAGGTGAACGTCTTGCAGATATGGAAACCTATTACATGCACTGAACATTATAAAAATTTCTTCAAATATTGATAAGAGATAAAGATAATGGAATGGAAATTCAACCCAAAAGGTTATTATAGACGGGAAAAAAAAGAAGCAAGCAAGGATCCACCTGCTTTAGGGAAACTGGGAAAGTGATCTTCCCACTGAACTCTGGACTTCTAACAATTTCTTTACACATTTCCCTCCAAGCCCTGCACACGGAAGCACAAGCAACAACATGCTTGCGAGATGGCCATGTGCTCTCGCTAGCCTCCAACCTCTTGATTACATCCTGTAGTAACTCAGGAGGAAGACCAGCCCAACAACTATTCTGGATGACCACAGGCTGGTCTTGCAACTCACAAGCTGAGCCATGAGATTTCCCTCTGAGATGACCTGGCAGTCTCACCTCAAAACTCCGCCTTGACAAACTCCCAAACCCATCCCTCATGTCGCGAACTATACTTCGGAATGACATTTTATCTAATACACTTGCAGACTTAAGTTAATATTCACTTCAATGTGGTTGCATAAATATATTTACACTCAAGTCTATGAATGACCACAAACCATAGCACGCGTGCACAACTGCAAAGCAACAAAAACTGTTTTACATTCCAGCTCTAACAGCAATGCATATCACCAAAAAAGGATGGAGAAAGAAGACAGACAAGGGAAAAGCACAAAGCAAGTTAAGCAGATTCCTATAAAAGAAAAGACTCACCAAAAGCACCTAAACTACCAGACATCTTTTCCGGGTTTTAAACTAATCTTTAAATCAAAATTGCAATCGGTTCGAATTTAATTTACTATTCATGACACTCTTGCACACATTAAGAATCTTCATAAAAAGGAAGCAAACCCATTTTCCAATTAATTCATATTCTAACCTTCTGCATTATGAAAAATTCTTCAAATAAAGAATCTTATAAGAAAAGAGTGAACCATAACTCCAACACCATATTTATATATATAAAAAAACCCTTCAACCGGGTCTTAAGCTTAGTTCAACCATTTTCTCTTGGTTAAGTTCTTCTAGATATTATCTACAACAAGAACCAAGCCTCAACCCTAGCTTATAAAGTTTATCTGCTGGAAAAAAAAAACAGAAAATATTCTTAAAAAACAAATGATAGAAAAAAAAAAATACTAGAGTTTATCGGTTTATCGAGTATTTAGCAATACGCTGAGGAATGATGTCTTTAACTTCTTAGCTTCATCCTTTTGTCTTAATTTGTTTTATAAATATGAAATGAATATTATAGGACTGAAATTCTAACGTGTCTGAACTGACGCTAGACATTTCAGTTGAAAAAAAAAACTAACCTTTTATACCACAATCAAATATCCATTCTTCCACTTTTCATCTTCATCTTCACCGATCAGCAAAGATCAGGACTTTTTCACACAAACTCTGCAACAGAAACAACCCTTTAACCTCACCCATTCACCAAATTCCAAATGTTTAAATCATAAAAAAAAAGTTCAAAATTTAACAATCCACTAACCTAAAAAGTTAAAAAATCACAGCAAAAAAAAATTGACTATCCCAACCCTTCACCAGCTATAAAGACAGGAAGAGGAAATGGGTCCTAATAATTCCTGTCAAAGACTCGGAATTTGGACTTTTATTGGGGACTTTAACAAGAAACAAACAGAAAAATCTCCGAATCTAAGAAACAGATCTTGGAGAAGAAAAGGAGACAGAGAAGTAGAAGTGCAGGCTGTGGAGCATGATAGCTCACTGCTCTTCCCCTTGTGTGTCAGATCCTTCGCTTTACAACACGTTCTCTCTCCATCTATCTTGTTTCTCTCTCTAGGGCGGACCTGAAGTTTGATTAAATGAAGTTCACAAGAACTTGCGTAAAAAACAGTGTTGGCTTCACTATTCTTTTTATAATGTTTCCTCGTTGTTGAATGTTGAGGAGCACCTTTATTTGATTTAGCTCTGTAAATTATTTGTATAATGCTCTGGCTTTTTTTTCTTTTGCGAAACTATAGTTTTGGTCCTCGATAACAGTTGACCTTTAGCTTTCGACCAAATCCATTCCTTCGTCCCTGTATTTGTTTAAGGATGTTGATTAGATTCATGTGCTGATGTCTTGGTCAATGCGGCCCAGATGAAATATCAATGAAATTTAACCATGTTATTATATTTCTTTCTATGTGCTTTGAAAATATTTTTATAGATGAACAGAGGGATAAGGCATGGATGTCACTTGCTTTATCCAATTCTCGTTCATCATGCTTGGTGTTTAAAATAATGAATAACAAATAAACCACTAGTTTAGAAAATAAAAGATAAAGCGACGGGAGAATTATTAAAAAATATATATCCTTTTTTTATTTGTATTATTTGCAAGCTATGCTTGATTTTTTATTTATTTTGCTTGCTTGCTACAAAAAAAAAAAAGGAAAAAGAATAGTAATAATTATTTTGGCTCATAATCCTAGAATATACTTATATATATATTAGCTCTTGAGACATGGTTGGGAGTTTGGAACCCGGGAGAACGGTACCCTGTAACGTAAACTCTCGTAAGCTTTTATTTGCAGCTATGCTTTCAATGCCTGAACGTCTTTGGCGAGCTTTCGTTTTTTTCTGAGTTTCTTTTCTTTTTCAAACAAACCTAATTAGCAGGAAATACATCGTTCAAGAATTCGGATTCTAATTATTCGTTCGAGAACAAACCAGTCCCGTCCTTTATGAACACATTGAAGGCAAACCATTGACATTTGTGGCTGCCTTTTTTGACTTGGAGAGTGTTGGGATCTTGGAGATGACGGATCCGATGAAAGCTAGAATCTTTTTACATCTGAAGTGTGAACACATTTTTTTTCCTTTTGAGTCTTGATACAGTCATGGCAAGTATATTTTACCCCCTACGCAACTATCAAAATCCATGCCTTGATATTTGTTTTATTCTTTTATTCTCGGCTTGATTTTAGCTTGTTTCACCTATGTCATAGCAGAAAATTAAATACTCTAGATTAGCAACTCTATCGATGTTGTTTAGGGTTTTTCTTTTACTGTGATATCGTGTGCATATTATGGTGAATTCGGACTGGTATAAAAGATTACCCGTCGACATTTTATATAGCTGAACTGGAAGAAACTCATGATAAATTACCTTCTTTCAAGAATATTTATTGATTCTTATTTTATATTAATACATTAAAATTATTAAAACATATTTAAAAAAATATGAATTCAATGTTTACAGTTTCAAAAACAAAATCATTATGATTTAGGGGTATTTAAAATTATGGTGGTAATTATTTTTAAAGTATTTTTCGTTTAGAAATATATTAAAATAATATTTTTTTAAAAAATTATTTTTAACATTAATATATCAAAATAATATAAAAATACTAAAAAAATAGTAATTTAAAATAAAAAAATTCAAATCTTTTTAAAATTACTTTTAAAATGTAAAAATAAATATGCAGTTACTCTTAATGTCATGCCATGATTTTGTATAAACATGCCTCTATCTTATCCATATATAATAAAAGAATCTATGCTGAGAAAAAAGATCCCTTCACGAACACAAACTTGCAATACTTAAATAATCAGTAATGTCACTGATGGACCCCTTTAAATCGCCGGCCAAATGATATGCTGCAGATTGCGTTGAGATCTTATATATACCGGTCACTATTATAAGATCTCTTATTAATCTGTACCTGCAATAGCAGCAATGTTTTACCCGCAACCACATCAGAAACTTGGTATTGTTAGGAAAAAAAATTAAACCAAATACATTAATTCTGCACGCTAGTACTATCACTGGCCTGTAGGAAAACCAGAGGAGGCTGGAATCATATTTTATTTCCCTGTCATGTTAAAAAAAGGGAGAAAAAGGTTTTTTTCATTTAGCAGAAATAAGAATAATAAACCAGACAAGAACTTGTACTAGCGAGATGATCAATCAAGCGAATTGCTCTAGGATTTGCTAGTTATTTTCCTTGCCAAGATGAATGCGCGTCAAATATATAGAGACAAAAAAAAAAAACGAAACAGTGAATTATCTGACTTTTTTATACAGTGCAAAAGCATGCCATGCTATCGCGACTTGATTAATTCGAGGGGCCACTTTTGTCTTAACAGGATCAAGATCCTAACAAAATCTGGGGACTTGGGAGTAAAATAACAGATGAAAGGGCAACAGATAACAGAAGAAATGTTTTTGTATTTTGAGTCTGTCTCATTTCCAATGCCCTTGACTGAAGAAAATAAGTTGATGATTATGGAAGCCTGTTTTAATCACACAGATTATTTATGATTTATGAAGAAAATAAGGTGGAGGTGTCAAGTAGTGGGGTCGCCCCAGCGACCCTTATAAGGCAACTTACTCTCTGTGATATCACATGAACAGTTGTAATTATAGATTTGGCCAGACAACTAAATGATAATGATAATAAAGGACAGAAGGAATTTATAGACTGGCTGGATAGTGGTGATTATAAAACTAACACTAATGACGATATGCGATAAACACGAGTGCTATGCATATGATTTCTGAGAAAAATCCGTGAACCTTATCATAAAAGTCATAGATTGCAGGTTAGGTCGATTTTATCCACAACAAGACTGACACGTGGAATATATTCACACTTGGCAGCAGTTAATTCGAGAAAAGGAAATAAAACAGATGATGGGTAAACTGGCAGGTGACTTGGTAGATGCGATGCCACGAAGGGGAGACAAAAAAAATATTTAGAAGCGGTGTTGATTGGAGAACAGCGAGTGACAAGTGGATAGAAGTTTAACTAAAATTATGTTATCTTCTGGTAGAAATCTATGCATGAAATCAACCATTATTCATTGCAAGGAAGTGGATTGTATCTTGCCTTTGAAGGAGCTAGTGATATTAAATAATTATGACCCCACAAGTGACGGTAGATGGGGTATTAATTATTAAACTATCATTGGAGTTAAAGTAAGTGTGGCTGTCAAGATTGTAGATTTCTCCATGCCATTCTTCAATCAATGAAAATAATAATAAAAAAAAAAATTGAGCACAAAAGCCCTTTAATCATATCTATATTGAATGCTATGACGAGTTGCGTTTTTTCACTTGTGATTGTCGTGGTTAGGCTAAGGAAAGAAAGAAACAAAGCATGCTTATGGCACTTGCTTGTCAATTACACGTTTATGTATCTTTTGGTACTTAGGAATTGATCAATTTAATGATGCTATGTCTTCAAACCTTGTAGCTCGGTCTCGTCCTTGCAGCGTGAGGATATATAGTTCCACATGCATGCAGACATGTAGTTGCGTGGGGTTGGGGTTGCATTTCTAGTTCTCAGCATAGAATTTCACTGGCATGGGACTTGCTACATACACAAGAAGATGCGTGCCAATAATGCTGGCTAGCAAGAAGAGTTTGCCTTACTGAGAAAAAATCTAAAAAAAAAAACAGGGTAAAAACATTAAAATCTCAACAAACTTGCATCAATCGAATTTAGTAATCTCGGATCCTGAACAAGACAGTTTTGGCAAGGAATCTTAACTCTCGAGGATGATTTATGATCGAGTGCTTCGAGTTGTTGCGAGATGCCTTGACTTAAAGTGTTCTGTGATTGGTGGTGGTCCAGATTCATTTAATATACGTTTAGTAGAGGATCTGAATTATAATCACTATATTTAATTTAAGAAGAAGAATAGATTATTGGAATCGAGCACAAGTGTTGGTACTTTGTAGCTATCGAATTGCCAAAGGTCTAAATGGCTCTTGAATGCCTATGGAGTCTTTGAAATTCATGCCATTTGGGGTCTACATTGCATCAAAATGCACTGAAATAGTTATTGACCAGCACGCCCGAATCGACTTTCTTTTCTTTTCCTTGAAAAAAAACCCCCCACTAAACAATAGCTGTAATTAAATCCAAGCAACTTACATATTTACACAATAAATATGAGAGATATTCACAGATTATTGTTATGATTAAGAGATTTGATATCCAGTAATGATAGGAATGGGATTATTTGCTGATAGTGGGCAAAACTGGACTTCCTCTGGGCGGCTGCATACTGGTTTCAAGCAATTATGAAGGCTCTGGGATCCAGAGTTGGAGACTGTCGATCTTGTTTAATTTATACAGTAAATGAGTAGATAAAGACAATGACTTCAGTTCTAGTTTTCAAAGAAGGTTTAAAGACTAAATTGTTAAGACTAATGCAGATGGGAGTTTGGTAACCATTGACAAACTTTTTGGTAAGCTGAATTGCTTTTAGGTTCTCCTCTTACATTACGTTGGATACATAATGTTTTTGTAAGAATTTTGCTAACTAGATTAATAAAAGTAAATTTATTTGTTTTTAGATTATTATATTTTACGAATTTTATTTTATAGCACCATATTGAAATTTTAGATAATTGGACACAAAGAGTGCTCGCGGGAGGACAAGATGCCCCCATTAATGCCTTTAATTTTTTCTTTTAATATGGTAGACTTTTTTTTATGAGATTTTGCCCCACAAACTATTAATTTCTCGTAAAAAAAACATAATTTGAAAATTACTGTCCACTTTTCCGAAGAATTTAATGTTGGAAAATTAATTAAGGAGGCTTTAATGACGAAAGTTAATCGGTAAAAGAAGCTTTCATGACAAAATTTAGTCGGAAAATATGTAATCGGAGTCCGGCATCAGAGATGGCATTGTGTTTTGCGATGAATTATCATCAGAAAAAGTAGTCAGCTTTCCCGACGAAAGATTTAATTTCGTTGGAAAATTTCTACGAATCCTACCAAGACAATGAAGTTTTCTCGACAAAATGTGGTCGGAAAAGTTTCTCCTGACGAAAATCAGTACGTTTCCTGGCTAAAATCTTCGACGTCCGTGAGGCTACAGCCTTAATATACATTTATTTCAACCCTATCATCTTACCACAAAAAGTGCATAGCCGATGGATGTTATCAACACAAATCCGAATCCTCCCTGCATGCAAAGATAAATACTTTATTTGTTTGTTTATTTTAAAAGTATTTTTAATAAAAAAAATAACTTTTTTAACCTTTTGTTTTAAATTAAATTTTGTTGTGATGTTGTTTTGACATGGTGATATAAAAATAAATTTTAAAAAATAAAAAATATTATTTTAATATATTTTTAAATAAAAAATATTTTATAACACAATATATTAAATCAGCTGAGAATAGTATTCGACATTGCCCTCTTATGGATAGGTGGTGGACGTGGAAACCATAATCAAGGACATTCAAATCTCGGAATCAGCCCAAAAAATATTACTGTTTGTCTCTTTTACAAACGTGATTTTCTCTGTCATCATCGCATTGGCAACTTTTTCTCCGACTGCCTCTCCTTTTTTGGCTTGGCCATTGTATTACTTGACAAGGGATTGGCCACTCCAGAGATAAGTGAACATTTCCTATTTAAAACCTCATTTGTTTTAGAAATTGGGCACTGATCCACTAAAATCATCAGAATTACGGGCTACTTTTCTCAGCATAATAAAATATATACGCATGATTGCAAGAAACGAAAAACAGAAAATGAAAAAACAAAAACCCGTATACAAGCCATAAACTCGGTTTTATAAAGGGAAACTCCAATGGGATGATGATCTTTTCGGATTCAGGTGTTTCTGTATCAAAACCTCACCGCGGGAACTGGGAATCCTATGCTTGAAATTCACATGCAACATGAACATCCCATCACTCAGTGACTTGTAATGCACTCCAGAGTGATTTTCTCTTTAGTTTCTGTATTCTGTTCATCTGTTGTTACGCTTTTCCTATCTTCTTCTCTCTTCTTGCCCCATAATACACAATAAAGCCCACCCATCAACAAAACATCCCCACCAGCACTGCCATAAAGAACAAGGACCTTGTCAATTGTCACGGGCTATGATCTCATTGCACTCCAATAAGGGGGCAAGAGAGAGAGGGTAACAATCATATAATAAAAAACTTTGATCGTATCCTGTACTAATTTGTTTGGTAAGGAAATAGTCTCTAGATCATATAAAAAAACTAAAAATAATATTGTCCAGAAAAAGTAAAAGGGTTAGACCTTCCCCAATGAAGGGTTTCTTTCCACAAGAATGCTGAGAAAATTGCTGTTATAATCAGTGCCAACGGAGTGAACATTGATGTGAAAAGTGGTCCTTTCTTCTCTATCACCCATACTTGCAGCCAGAAAGAAATTCCAGTGACAATTATACCCTGTGCCATTTTCACTTGATAGTCAGGTTTTTGTGCGTAGCGCATTTTTACACGCGCATATGACATCATATATGATATGATTGGGAGCAATATTTCAATTGCCATCACACCAAATATTGCACCATGATGGGTAATTGAATGCGACATTGTATTCTCAAAAAAAAATAAGAAGTAAAAACAGAGATAGAAACACATTCCGATATTGCGCAGGAGGAAACTGCACAGACATATTTGGAGCAGAATTCTTCGACTTTACATTTCGAAATAACGTAATTGGATATTTGCAGCTGAGAAGAAAGGATCTGATTTGACAGGTTTAGATTATTATCAAATTGGAGCGGATTGTTGGAGAAAGTTAGGAGCATATCAGGTGGGATATTTGAAACTGATGAGAAGGCAAAAAAAAAAAAAAAAATAGGCGGACAATTATTATGAGAAAAGTGTTGAAAAGGTATTTGGTGAAAATTCAGAAGCTACTTCTAAAACTATAATGAAAGACAGAAGCCAAAAACCATAAACATAGAAACACTTCCAGGTGTTCGAGTATTACCTAACACAAATACTTTATAACCCTAGCTATAACTAACAACTCCAACCATAAATGAAAGCATAGAGTGTTTTTCTAGGTTTTAGTAAAAAAACTTAAAAATTATATATTTACTGTGATGCACATTGAAACATACTGCTTATGAAGTAGATGTTTTGTAATGGAGGAATTTGACAAAAATTGGACCACAGGATCTCTAAAGTTTAGGGCATCATTATTGCCTAGTGTTTTCCCAGTTTTCAAATCGAATAATATTACCAACGACAAGGTTATTTTGATTTTAACCATATCTAAATAGCATGTATCAATAGTATGAACACATCGAACCACAAGGCCCTCTAGTATGCATGCCACATGTTTCTGTCTGGTAAAAAGAAAGATGTTGAGAAAAAATGGAATGTTTAGGGTCGTAGACAAATTTAAATTTATGTTTTTTATCCCTTTCATTTTGTAATGCCACGATCACGTGTCTTTGAGTTTGATGATGAAATAGACGTACACAGTAGGCAACCGACAGAAGTTTAAGATCCCAGCCGAGCTTCCAGGCTGAAGGGTTCCTCTCTACCGCAATGGCCCAAAAGGTTGACTGTATGCAGCTGAACACGCATTGTAGAGTGGTAAGGCGTAGTTTTGCTGGATATTGCTTCACAATGGGACCCTAATGCCCACAACACCAAGAGTTACAACAGATAAGAAAAATAAACAGAGTGAAGTACGTAAAAGAAAAGAAGAAGAAAACAGAGAAGTAAGAGACCAAAGGGAGATCATGATAAGAGGATTGAGAGGTTGGATGAACAAGAATTAACCTGCAAAACAAGCCACAGAGACCAAAGCGTATTTGCTGAGATCATGATAAGAGAACCTTTTATCCACTCCTCTCTGGAGCAACAAGTTTTTGATGAATCTTGAACTTGCTTGTGATCATTGGATGGGTACCAATTCATAAAGTTTACGGGAGGCCCCTTAACAAATGCGAACACTAGCACTCCAGAAACACATATAACAGAACCCAGCACCTTGGCAATTCCATGCAAATGTTTTATGGAAATGCTTTCCATCCTGAAATATTTAAAAATCACATGTTATTGTATCTATGTTTGGCTAAATTATGCACACGAGACTAATTATGATATAGAAAACAGGGTACCTCAATAAGGCTGCCATGACAAATGTAATGGCAGGAATTGTGTTAGTAGTTGCAGCAGCAAATGTTGCAGTGGTATAGCTGATTGCAATATAGTAGAGGTTCAAGCTCATAGTAACTCTGAAAGTTTTGTATACATGACTTAGTGGTGATCGGAAGCAGATTTTGTAATACAAGAGTGATAAATAAGACAATCTTCATAGCTAGAAACCAAAATACGGAGTCCATACCCACACAAGGAAACCAAAAAAATCTTGAAAAGTAAGCTCCACGACAGGGGAGCACCCTCCTTTCTGCAGAATCAGCAGAAGACCATGAATAATAATAATAATAATAATAATAATATTAATAATAAAGAAAAGAAAAGAATCAGTTGGGAGGCTTATATTTTATTAATTATGAAGTAACTGAGGGAGTGATTCAAGATTAAAGTGTTCATATATAGAAGACCTTTCAAGAAAGAAAGCTAATGGAGCCAAAGAAACCGAGGCGAAAGCTTGGCGATAAACGACAAAGACATGAGAATTCATCCCTTTAGAAATTGCAGCCTTGGAGAACAAAGCCATGCCTGCGTACACAAATTGTACAAAGAGCATTGCAACGTAAGGCTTATAGTTCTCCACGGCATTTAGACAACCACGCAAACTCTTCATGGCGCACTATATATCTTTGGTCTGTTTTGGGAGGATTAATTTGGTCTGGGAAGCCCTTCAATTTATAGGGAGAAGCGTTGCAGTGGAATCAATCTTTACTTTCATAATTCAAAATTTTCTCTGGATAAGTAAAGCAAAAATGTGGGGTTGGCATACAACAGGTTTGTTGTAGAGTCCAGATGAACCATGCTATTGGTCGAGCACGGAGGAGGCTATGCCCCAGACAGCGGGGGCAAAATTACTTGTAATTTACATTTTTGTCCTGATATTTTTTTTTTTAGTTTAACATGAGTGTTTGGGCCAGCTTGCGCGCACCTCGACTAATCTCACGGGCCCTGAAGTTAACGACCATGTAAGCCTCTAGTTGTCATTATATAAGCAACCACAGGGCTTGAACCTGAAACTACAGAGAAAACAAATCTCTTAATTCCAAACTCTTATTATTAAACCACCACCCAGATGATTGTCATTTTACATCCCCTGAATTATGTGTCATCGATCCGTATGACCTTTCATTTATTATAACTACAAATTTATCTTCTTTTTTTTTTTCTTTTTATTTCATATTAGCACACCCACTTAAAAAATTCTAGCTCCACCCTAGGGAATATAAAAAAAAATAATAAAAATAAATAAAACCTCGCGCGCCCACAAAATATATTATTATGAGTTAAACAAATAACAAGATCATCCAAAAATAGTGTTCTTTTGGAATCAAAATTGTTACAAGGCATTTTTTTAATTGATTGAAACTTGCTATATCAGGTCCTATTCTTGTCTTTTAATGGTCATTAATATAAGTTGATTCGTTAATTAAAAAAAAAAAAAGACTACTCAATTCGACTTACGAGCCTCGTTTTATATATGGAGGCTAATTTAGTCTAGTATTGTATAATGCATGGAACAATCCAGTTACAGGGCTTGAAACATACAAGGTAGAAACCCAAGTGTACGAGAACAACAAATTGGGTACGTGGTGTCGTGAAATATTAGTCAATGACTAGCACGCTTCATCGTTGGTTGGTTTGAGTAATATTTCCTTTACAATAAAAAAATAAATACACAGATTTTTTTAATGTTTTTTTTAAATCATATTATAAATAAAAAATTTATTCATGCATTTAATTAAATAAATTAAAAATTATTTGTATCTATAAATACACAAAAAATATTTATGTGTCTATTCAATTCATCTCGTTGTGAGTCGAATAATTTTTTTTCTAATGCAAATTAAGGAATGGATGCTTATGTATTATTAATGTATTTTTTTTACATCGAGTAAAAATTTAACTGTGAATCAAAAGGTTGATCCTTAAAAATAATAAAATAAAGCAAAAATCATATGCGTTAATATAAATATGTAAAATCTCAAGTTAATTTTTAACATGATAGAAACATTAAATAATGTTACAATTGTTACAATGAAATATTATTTTCTTTTAGTCTTTGTATGATAATTTCTCAACAAAAAATAAAGAGAAAATAAAAAATTACAAAAACAAATACAAAAGAATGGTGATAGTAACAAAAAAAATTGGTATAAATAGATCAAGTGTAGAGCGATAACATTCAAAGTATAAATAATAGAAAATAATATTTTTTCAATAAATATAATTAAAAAAACTAAAAAACCTTACAGAAAAATAAAAATATAAATAAAAAATAATGATAAATAGATCAAGTATTAAGGGATAAATATATCAATTATAGTGAGAAGCACATGAGGGAAATCTTGGCAATTTTTTAAAAAGAAAAACTAAGAAATTATAAATTTCTCACTTCTATAATATCTGCTGTAATAAAAAAAAACTCTTTTTTAACTCAACAAACGAAGATGATACAAACATTACTCTATAGTAAAAAAACAAAATATACCAAAAACAATATTTAAATCCAAAACCAAATCACAAGCCCAGTCAACAGAGAATGGTTAAATGCGGTTACAAGAATTACAATCTTGTACCCGTGAAAAGAGTTTTTTGTTTTAAAAAAATATTAAAATTTAAAAAAAATTTACATGTTATGTTCAAAATAATTTTTTAAAAAATAAAAAAATATTTTAATTTGTTTTCAAATATTACAAAAAATTAAAAATAACAACTTACAATCCCTCAAACACCTTTAGAAATAATACTGAAAAATCTCAAACCTCCACTAGCAGTCAAAGATGTATTCAAAGCTATTATTGAGTTCCTTGACATGACAGCAGACAATTTACGGAACCA
>Ga0325404_1001550_pt1 | contig 24332 bp, 16 predicted proteins | sample PopdelMetagenome_18_FD_205664 | JGI IMG/M metagenome (GOLD analysis project Ga0325404, IMG submission 205664) | Populus deltoides microbial communities from Bellville, Georgia, United States - Xylem-Control-R1 | ecosystem: Host-associated > Plants > Phyllosphere > Stem > Wood/Secondary xylem...
GCCTCTGTTTATGATTAGGGTCTTTGTGACCGAGAGATTCATGGATTTGATTTTGTAATTTCAGCAAGTTTCTCTGATCTACAAAGATGAACTCGAGTTGGAAACATATTTAACCTCTGATCTTTATGGCACCTGCAGTCAAGTCAAGTAAGTTGTGCTCTTGGCATTCTGGTAAAAGTTCATTCCTCACGGATTCAATTCATTTTTATTATGGTTTTAGGCTGCGGCATTGACATGCACGATGGTCTTTCCCCCCTTTTCTTTAGGAATTGCTCAAATCCAAAAATCAAAGGAGCAGTAGTATTTCATAATCAAGGTCCTCAGCTATTTGATTACAGTATACGACTTAATCACACATGGGCTTTCTCTGGGTTTCCTGATGTTAGAACCATAATGGATGTGAATGGACCTTATCTCAATGACTTGGAACTGGGTGTTAATATAATACCGACAATGCAATACAGCTCCAGCGCTTTTTTCACTGTATGTTTACTTATTTCTTCTCACGTTACTTTTTCTCCCTGCAGTCCACAAATATTTATTTGCTTATAACATGTGCTGGTAATTTGTTTTTGCTTTGAATGTCGTCTAGGTTTGTTATAAGTTACTTCTTATTAAATTATTTTTGCTTGTCTATGAACCAAGCGTGGCTGTTGTAGTTTGAAACATTTACGGATTTTGCTTTCAAATTTCAGCTATAGCTCTTTCCATTCATGGTTATCATGCACTGCTTTTTTTTTTGGGAACTTGAAGAAGATTGGACAAAATTGTTTGGAAAGAATAATTGAAATTTCATACCTTACTGAAATTAGCTTTACATGTTTGAAGTTCTTTGTAAATATTTGGATTAGACATTTGGCACTATCGTTATTGTTTAGTTAGATTGTATGTTATAGTCTTGAATTCTTGATTTTGAATTTTGGAACGTCATAATTGTGGAGACAATCTTTTATGCTCAAAACTAAAAATTTCCGACTTAATTGGCTAAATATACAAGCACCTGACATTGGATCTCTTTTATTAATCCTGTACAGATTTTCTAGTTTATCCTTTTATGCTTTAGATTTATCCTTACAAATTGTGCGGGGAATGCCGTACACTTTTCAAAGAGTAAATTAATAAGGTTGAGCTTCCATGCTTTCTGCAGCTTCAGCAGGTAGTGGATTCATTCATAATATTTGCCTCTCAGCAAACTGAAACTGAGTATTCAACTGAACATATAGAACTTCCATCATCCAATTCATTCAACAAATCTTCCTCGCTCAAGTTGCCATGGACAAAATTTAGCCCTTCAGAAATTAGAATCGCTCCCTTTCCAACACGTGAATACACCGATGATCAATTTCAGTCAATTATCAAGAGGGTCATGGGAGTATTGTATGTGTTTTTACCCCTAAGGTTTCAAAGTTTTTCTATTATCTTTGTTAATTAGGATTGTTTTTTTGTTTTCCTGGACTTGCATGAGCAGGTATCTTTTGGGATTTCTCTACCCAATCTCTGGCCTTATCAGTTATTCTGTGTTCGAGAAGGTTTGGTAATGACTATGATAGTTAGCATTAAGTTTACTCTATATCTGTATGATTTTCTTGCTTTTGTTGTATCTTTCCTTATTTTGACATTTTTAAATAGAGAAATGCGTAGCCAGTGTTAGTGTTTGTTCTCAGTGCATCCTTGATTTTTAATGTTTCAGGAACAAAAGATAAGAGAAGGTCTCTACATGATGGGTTTGAAAGACGGGATATTCCATCTTTCTTGGTTTATTACATATGCTTTGCAGGTGAACAGGTTTTCCTTATGTCTTTGGATTGAATCACCACTATTGCGTGTCCTTACTTGCTCGTTTTGAAAGATTTGGATTATAACTTGATGCAATTGATGCAATTCTCTCTAATGTGAGAAAAAAAGATATTGGATGTATGCAAATTGCGTGTATGCGTGCATGCATGTACGCATGTTTAATTTGCAATGTTTTGCTCTTCTTTTGGTTGGCAGTCCATGATTAAATGCCATGAAAGGTTCCAGTGAAGGTGGTCAACGACTTAAAGTTATGTTAACATGTTATTAGGCTCGAGTTCTACTAGAAATTAGAAATGCTTCACCCTTGGCAAAGCTGTTTAGTATTGAATAGCCTGTTTCTCATTTTTGGTAGTTTGGTACTTTGGCAGTTTGCAATTTCATCTGGGATTATTACAGCTTGCACCTTGAATAACCTTTTCAAGTACAGCGACAAGTCAGTGGTGTTTGTGTATTTTTTTTCATTTGGACTCAGTGCAATTATGCTGTCCTTTTTGATATCTACATTCTTCACACGAGCGAAAACAGCAGTGGCAGTTGGTACCCTTTCGTTTTTTGGGGCCTTCTTTCCTTATTACACTGTCAATGACCCGGCTGTCCCTATGTAAGTACTCATGCTATGAACAATTTTATGCTGGCAGAGTTTAACGAAGAACATTTTCTTCCTAGTTGCATTTATTGCAAGTTCTCATATTTTATAATCCAGGCAATATTTATCTAATGTTTTGTACCTATAGGATATTGAAGGTCCTTGCCTCTTTGTTATCACCTACAGCCTTTGCTCTAGGATCAATTAACTTTGCCGATTATGAGCGTGCTCATGTTGGACTTCGCTGGAGCAACATATGGCGGGTATATTCTGTATTTGGAGCTCTTCCTTTGCTTTTGATTATTTTAGAAGCCTTTTTATGTGCTTCTAAACTTTTTAGACAATATTGGTGCAGGAGTCATCCGGGGTGAATTTTTTGGTCTGTCTTCTGATGATGTTATTTGACACATTGATATACTGTGCTATTGGCCTCTACCTCGATAAGGTACATCTCTTAAACTCCTTTTCTTTCGTGGCATGTTGGAAGAAGTGTTATACTCTACTCTTATGGGTATAGTTTCTTCCTTTACTGTATGGTGTACTGGCAAAAGATAGTTTTGAGACATTTATTCTGTCATTGGTAGGGTTAACATCCCTTGTCCAGCGGGGGTTTCTTGCTTGGTTACATGGAATGATCTGTTTCTGGTTTATGTTGATCCTGTGAACATTGGTTTCTCTTAGATTGTAAAGTTTGTTGTGCCAGTATTGTTGACCGTTTAAGAACTGTTTTTAAGTGGGCTTCTTGTCTTTCTGTCAAGATTTGTATAATGTTGGGAATGGTGAATTATCTTGGTTGAGTATCAAGTTTTCTAGTACTGATACTGTAATTATTAACATTTTATATACATACACATGGATTTTTTTCACAGCTTTATATATATTGAATAAAATCATAACCATTTAAAAGTTATGTCCCTAGTCATGTAATTTTGATAGTTTCTTTAACTAATTAGTGACACATCAAGTGGCTTTATTGAACAGCTACGCATTGCCATAATTGAAGTTCTTCTATGCCTGTAGCGTGGAAGAAAATCATAGCAACTGAAAAGTTATGCTCCGTGTCATATAATTTTAATGCATTAATATATGCATTAAGTGGTTTTTCTCATCTGGTAGGTATTGCCGTAATTGATTATGGTTATTTCACATATCAGAAATGGGAAACAGTTAGACTGTATCATCTATGATCCATAGAGGAGCACACACCCTGAATTCTTGTTTGTTGGCAGCTATATTTAGTATGCTTTTAATGCTATTGCATGTGTTCTGAACCTTACTGATATCAGTCATCTTATCAGGTCCTTCCCAGGGAAAATGGGATGCGCTACCCATGGAACTTCTTATTCCAGAAGCGCTTCTGGAGGAAGAATAATTTTGTCAAACATCATGGTTCCAGTTTAGAATCCAACTTTAATGATGAGCTTTCCAATGAAAGGGCAAGCTTTTTAGGAAATAATACCCCTGAACCTGCTGTTGAAGCGATAAGCTTAGATATGAAGCAACAAGAACTTGATAAAAGGTACTCACTAAATACAAAGCTATCTCTGTTTGCACTGGATAATGAATATTCTCCTTACATTTTCTTTGTTCAATTTTTAGATGCATCCAGATTAGGAATCTGCGTAAGGTGTATGCTTCTAAAAGGGGAAACTGTTGTGCTGTCAATTCTTTGCAGCTTACCTTATATGAAAATCAGATTCTTGCTCTTCTAGGTTGGTTGTGTAATTCACTTGGTTCTCCTTCATTTCTGTTTCATGCTTGGTCTTTTGTATTTATTCTAACTCCTAGTTTGATACCTGAAAATTAAAATGATGATTTTCTACCAATTACAGTTGTTTTTCTGATAATATGTATTCTGTTTGAGTCTGTGACACTTGCATTTCTGATATGAGCTCTGCGAATCCTACACTTCTAAAATGGCTTTATAATTGAGATCGTTCTGTGTTTTTTCTTTTTTCCCCTTAATAAAATAAATAGTCGTTGCATAAAAGAAGCTTTATGAATCTGATCTCTCAAGGTTAAAACCTGAAGAATCATTGGATCAGATTTAACTGCCCTGATAGTCAATTGTTAATTTGGAAGGGCAATGAGTTACTGTTCTTGTATCACTCAAGTTAACCAGCTCCATTCTGTCCACCATATATAGGATAGCTCTCTTATTTATAGAGAAAGGATACCTCCTTTTCCCACTTAATGGGATAAATTGTAATGAGTGTAGAGTACCTTGTTCAAATAGACATTGTTCTTCTGGTCATCTTTCAAGGTACCTGCACGAGGAATCTCATTATATAATCGACTTAACATCTACCAGTAATAGACAATTTTTATCCTAAATCATATCCACAGACACCCCCAAACTCTTGCCTGACTAGATTGTCAAGGGACTTGGTCATTTCTAGCAAGTCATAACGCTTGGAGACTCCTTTTAGGTAGATCCCTTGGAATCTAATACCCTCTCTGTGAACATTAACTAAGCTGACAAAGTGTTGACAGAAATTTATTTGAGAAGTGAATTTCTTATCAGTCCGAAAATACATGTATGTGCTTGGGTTTTTCTCCATGACATGCAGATGCATTACTCTGGGTACTGTAGCTTTTTATGGAAAAGAGGGAAACCTTATTTATCATTTTGGAGGATAACAGTTTTGCTGTTCTGATATAAAAATATCATTTTCAAGGACATAATGGAGCTGGAAAAAGCACAACAATTTCAATGCTTGTTGGTCTTCTTCCTCCTACTTCTGGGGATGCTTTAGTATTTGGAAAGAATATCACAACAGACATGGTAAATTATGTTTTCTTTTTCTCAAACTACCTTTTCCCTTTTGCCTTTGCGGCTCCTCTGTTTGAATGGGCTGCTAAGTAACCTAATTCATCATTTGCTCTGTTTATAATATTATTCAATTGGTAATCTTTCATAGGATGAGATACGGAATGGACTGGGTGTGTGCCCTCAAAATGATATCCTTTTTCCAGAATTGACTGTAAGTAAGAAGCATGTTTAATTTTTTCAACATGTGTCGTACAATATACCTTTAGTACTCTTTAATGCTGACAATAAGTGTTTATTTCTTCTTCATGCTACCTGGATATTACATGCAACCGAAGTTTTGGACTAGTTATTTGCATGGACACATTAAGAAAATTGAACTATCCTGACCATATTTTGTCTTTAAACTTGTCAGTTACAACACTTGCCCTTTCAAGTGTAGTATAACAAGTGTTTTTTTGTTCTTTAACCGCTTTCATATTTAGTTTGTGCTCATGATGAAATGGAATAGTTGGAATAGCTATTGTGCCTGTCGCCTGCGTATTCTGGAACTTGAGAAATGTAATAGCAAATATCAGTTTCTTAAGAGATATGATTGCGGTGATGTTGCTACAATTTTTATAGATGACTGGATCTCAAAGGTTATAATCCACTCATATGCATCAAGTCATCTGCTAATTGTAATATGAAGTATATACTATTTTAACTAATAAATGCTGTAGATTTGACAACAGCTGATCCATCCTTTACTATCTATATCTTCCAATTCATTTCACATTTAATCTTTGTCTGTTGGCTGTTTTTGTCCATGATTATTTAGACACCTTCATGGCACTTTGGTTGCAAGTGAACTGAATCTTTTCTGTTAGGATTGTAATTGTAGCTGTGGATCAAGTACAATTCATTGCTGTTAGAACCATAACAGTACGAGTACCACTAAATTCATGGTATAATTTAATGCTTAATTAGGATGGAAGGATGCCAGAATTCTCACCAGCTTTTCGCATAATATCAGAGGAAAAACTCATGCTTAAGTTTGGCTCGTTCCTTGCCGCCTATTCACCTAACAGGAACACAAATCTGAGAAATAATGTGGGTTCTTTAGTTGCATGGAAGTTCCAGTTGAGATTCCTTTAAATACTTTATGGAGGTTCACAACTCAGATTCATGGACAGTGAGGGAGGGCAAAATTCCTTGAGTTCTTATTGTGGAATTTTCGTTCTCAATGAACGATGCTACCTCCGAAAGTCATGGTGCTTAATCTTATACTTGAATCAACTATTTGATCTATGACCACAACTAGATGAACCTTTTAGTGGTTATGGCACTATCTCTATTGCTGATGTCTCTGTAAAAACTCATTCTCGGACAAGTTGATAAATAACTGATTATCTTTAGTTTCTAGCTTTCGATTTCCAATTTTTATCCAGGATTTATTTGACTGATATATTAAATGGATCTCATTTTTTTTTGCTTGAGATGGTAGATGCTGAATTTTGGAGATTGATTAAGTTTGAATTGGTTAAATACTTTATCCAGGTGAGAGAACATTTAGAAATTTTTGCTGCATTGAAGGGTGTGAAGGAAGATATTTTGGAGAGGGACGTAACTGATATGGTCAATGAAGTGAGTTTCTCTTCATTTAATTTGGATCTGTCTTTCATATTTCACTCAATACTTTGAATTTTGTCGATCAATAATGTTTATTTTGTAAGTTAGCCTACATATAGCATCCCTTCTTCTTAAGCCTGGATACATATAACATTCAGTCAACCTTGAACTGATACATGCACTCCTTTGTTTGGCTTCCTTTACACATTTGATATTCTACATTTTCTTAGCTCGAGTACAAGTTTTGGTATGCAGTAGGAGCTTGGAGAATGAACTTTTTCTTTGTTAAAAAATTGAAAAAAAATTGTTTTGTGGTGTTTAGGTGGGTCTGGCTGATAAGGTCAATACTGCTGTGAGGGCTCTTTCTGGTGGCATGAAGAGGAAATTATCTCTGGGAATTGCACTGATAGGAAATAGCAAGGTGATTTAAATATGAAAGCATGTTCTTGTTTCTTCTTGTTAAAATTGTGAGGAACCATTTCTCATTAGTCTGTCACAGGTCGTAATTCTTGACGAACCTACGAGTGGGATGGATCCATACTCAATGCGCTTGACATGGCAGTTAATAAAAAGAATAAAGAAGGGCAGGATAATCTTACTTACAACACACTCGATGGATGAAGCTGATGAACTAGGAGATCGGATAGCTATCATGGCTAATGGATCCTTGAAATGCTGTGGAAGGTAAATTCTTTTAGACCATTATCTGATATTTTCTTGGGTCAACGAAACCTCATTATTTTCAGAAACTATTTTGTTAGTGGGCAAATACCAGTTTAAGAGGAGGACAGATGTCACATTTCTGATGCTTGATTTATATACCTTCCCCTGAAAATGGAATTAAAAACATCTTTTAGAAATAAATGATTGGTTTATATTGGAGTTCAAGCATGGTGAAGGTAGCATACCTTCTTTTCATTGAGTGCAGCTCGCATGATGTTATCGATGCAATGTCATGAACATTTCTTAAGCAGCTTTCTGTTTTGAAATTTTTGTTTGTATACTTTGGCAATTTCTCATTGGACATGACATTTTGATCGGCAGCTCCCTTGCAGTTTCATTTTAGAAAAAAATAGTTTTTTTTTTCCAGTGCAAATTCTTCACCAAGGTTCCCTTTTTTTTTGTGCTTCCTCATCATGAGTGCTACCTTATCATCACATATCATCCTCTCTTCGTTGTAGAGGAAAAAGTTTTAAAGAAAATTTTTATCAAGACCCTGCAATTTATGAGCAGGCATCATATATTGTAGGCGTCATATATAAAAAATATAATATATACTTGATCAACTAATATATGGATTAGGGGCTTTCTGGTAAACTCACTGAAAACAAAGAAAGGGATTGAGCAAAATTTTGAGGAATATTTTATTTTAGTCTTCCTTTTTTGGGATGTAGTAAGAGAAAAATACAAGAATCCTACAGTTATGGAGAATGATTGATTAAAGTGTTGAATGAAAAGAAGTTTAAATGGTTTTGGTGATAAAATCTTGGGAACTTTGCCCCTGTTAGTGGTTAGAGATAGTATAAGGCAAGGCCCTTTTTTGTTGGTTTGGATTAATTTGATCATTTCTTAAATATATTGGCAGATCTGTTATTCTGTGGACCATACTCTTCATAATCTTTTGTGTTCTTAGAATCTATACAACTCGTATAAAGAACGTCCTCCTGACACGTGAAAACCTGTCTAAGATGATTGCAGAACAAAGCATAATTTCCAGTCATCATTACTATTTCTAATTTTTCTCTCTTGTCTGGACTCCGTAGAGGCTAGAAAATAACTGCAATAATTAATTTTCTATATGGGAAATTCTGGTTTGTGCTGCGATTCCATAAATTCTCTTTCCAGCTAGACGACTTAAGTTTAATAGAGCCATGGATTTCACCATTTAATTTGATTCTGATACCAGATGTAGCTTTTTGAGAAGTAATTGCCCTCTTCTTGGTGATTGTCCAATATCCCTTATGAAACTTTGACTGGTGCTTTTGTTAAAAACTGGATCAAAGTATTCCTACTGTGACCTCTGAGAAATCATTTTTAAGCAAACTTTCCTCTGATTTTTATGTGAGCGCTTCTTTCAAGATCATGCCTTGATAAATCTTGGTTGGTTAACATTGGTAGAATAATTGGCCATTTGTGTCTTTAACAAATTGGCTGGATGTAATTGGTACTTTTATTATGTTATATCCGGAGCATACTACACCATATCAATGTTTTTGTTCCTTTTCCCTCTTTTTTTAATGCTATGCACCTTCATTTTGATCCAAGATTCTGTAAATTGTTAAAAAAAATGACGGTTTGTATTATGTAGAATAATTGTTAGTTCACGATGTTTACATATCAATCTTTGTTTTTAACAGCTCCCTATTTTTGAAGCATCAGTATGGGGTTGGTTATACCCTTACATTAGTGAAGGTCAGCTCCTCAATCTGATATTTTTCAATGAAACTTCTTAATGCTCATGTATAATGGTCTTCATCACCAAACTATTGGATGATGTTATTTTTTCCTTTTTCTTTCAGTCGTCACCTACTGCTTCTGTGGCTTCTGATATTGTTTACCGCCATGTTCCATCTGCAACGTGTGTGAGCGAGGTATCAACTTTGACATGCATTGGACATTTCTTAAGCTGTCCTATCTCAGGACCTATTAAGATGCACATATAAGAATAGAGTTTATGAAGAATTTTTCAAAAAACCCCTGATTGCTTCTGAGTTGTTTATCTTAATGTGTTTGGAATTAAGCTTCTGAATTTGATTTATTATTTTCTAGCACTCTTTCTTTTTTACTATGCATGCATGTTCTAAGTTTACTTGTTTCCCAAAAGATTCCTCATGTATTCATGATGCTATTAATATGTTATCCCTGATGATCTTCCTTTTTTAATTTTCATCTGTGGTTTACTCTCTCCCCAGGTTGGAACTGAGATTTCTTTTAAGCTGCCTTTGGCATCATCGGTTTCTTTTGAAAGCATGTTTAGGGAAATTGAAAGTTGCATGAGAAGATCAATTTCTAAATCAGAAATGAGTAGTAGTGAGGACAAAAGTTATCCTGGCATTGAAAGTTATGGTATTTCAGTCACAACTCTGGAAGAGGTATTCCTGAGAGTTGCAGGATGCGGGTACGATGAAACTGATGATGTCGTGGACAGAAACAACATTCTGTCATCTAACTCTACAGTTCCTGCAGCTTATGACAATCGCCCTTCCGAAACAATTTTTGATGCAAAAATTTTGGGAAATTATAAAAAGATTATTGGATTCATATCTGCCATGGTGGGGAGAGTCTCTGGTTTAATGGCCGCCACAATCTTAAGTTTCATCAATTTCTTAGGTATGCAGTGCTGTAGCTGCTGTATCATTTCAAGATCAACATTTTGGCAGCATACTAAGGCATTATTCATAAAGAGGGCTATATCTGCTCGGAGAGATCGGAAAACAATTGTTTTCCAACTTCTAATTCCTGCCATTTTCTTGCTTTTTGGTCTTCTTTTTCTCAAGCTTAAGTCACATCCTGATCAGCAGTCTGTTACTCTAACAACTTCACATTTTAATCCTCTCTTAAGTGGTGGTGGTGGTGGTGGTCCAATTCCTTTTGATCTATCCTTGCCTATTGCAAAAGAGGTTTGTAGATCTTATTTTTTTCTTCTTCTGTCTGTTGTTATGTATGCTGTTTTCACAGCCTTTGAAGTCATAAAATATGACTGGCTGTTGAACTTCCTTTTGAGAACATTTGAGATCTTCAAAGCTGCTAAATGCAGGTTGCTGGATATATTAAAGGGGGGTGGATTCAAAACTTTAGACAGAGTGCATACAGATTCCCTGATGCAGAGAGGGAATTGGCTGATGCAATCAAGGCAGCAGGACCAACTTTGGGACCAGTTTTACTTTCTATGAGTGAATTTTTAATGTCTAGCTTTAATGAATCCTATCAGTCAAGGTGTGTTGACCTGAACTCTGAATTTCTTTTCACTGTCTTGTACAGTTTTCTGAACTGCATTTAACATTTCATCATGTATTATCTGTAATCAATCTTCTTGCCAGCTTCATCATGTTTCAGTTTTTCAAACCATTGTGAAACTTTTGCAGCACTAAAGTTTGCAATATCTATTCGTTTCTTTCATAAAATAAATGGTGTAAGCATCTAAATCCTTGTAAATGGAGCCTATATATCTTTTCACAAAGCCACAGGTAATAGCATAACTATTAAATGTATTTTTTTTTCACTGGGTTTGGGCTGGTGTCATATATTGTCACCTTTATGCAACCAATCTGTTAGTAGAGGCCTTTTTTTCATTCATATTAGCTATCCCCTGCTGGTCCAGAGCGTAGTTTCTCAATTGTACTTGTCTAAACAATGTGTTTAGATTTTCAATGGATAGTAAACTGATATTTCTCCTAAATTGGACTGTTAATTTGGGACACAGCCAATTTATGGGTATAACACTTTTTGCCAAGAAAAGCAGTTGGAACTTCTGGTTGATTATATCTTCCATGCATGGCTTATTGATCAGATGCTCCTTTTCATTTCATGATAAATTATCATGTGCAGGTATGGGGCCGTTGTGATGGATAAACAACACGATGATGGAAGCTTGGGATATACCATTCTACACAACAGTTCCTGTCAGCATGCTGCTCCAACCTTTATCAATCTAATGAATGCTGCGATTTTGAGGCTTGCTACTGGTGACCAAAATATGACAATTCAAACACGCAACCACCCTCTGCCGATGACCAAAAGCCAGCACTTACAACATCATGTATGTTTCCTTTCTCATGCTAGATGTTTTCAAGCCTTCTAATGGCTGACAGCAAAGATTGATCCATATGGATTAGACTTCTTTTTATAGATTTCTATCCCAGGTATTGAGAATACTATAAAGAAAATTATGTTGAAGGAAAGCCATTGGGGGATGGAAACTATTAAATCATCTCAAAAATCTGTGTCTGAATATGTTTATCATAGTTAGAACATTTTTCATATGGATACTGGAGGTTTTAAATGTGGGGCGAGGTGGGGTGGGTGTGCTGTACTAGGGAAGACATTCTACATGCTTGATTGGGGACACAATCTCTTACATTTATTATTGAGTATTTAGTTGCTATCCTGTGATACGTGGCATCCAATTATGTTATAAATGGAGAACTATAGGCTTAATAATTCAATTTCAACTTGAGGGAAGAGTTATACTGAGACATTGTGAAATTTGAACAGGTTTTATTTTTAATTATAACAAAATGGATCCTTGAGATTTGTTTGATGTTATATTGTACGAAGTTCTTCACATCATGATGTAGGAGTGCCTTTGTTGGCATTTACTCTTTCTATCACTCTCTCAGAACAGTTCCATTTAGACAATGCTTGAATTTATTGCATTATCTTGTGAATATATAGGATTTGGATGCCTTTTCTGCTGCAATTATTGTCAATATCGCCTTCTCATTCATTCCTGCATCATTCGCAGTTGCCATTGTGAAGGTATTATATCTGAACTCTATTGGGAAATGTTTAGTCTAAGCACTTTTCTTCACAGCTTTACTGTATCTCTCTACTGGGTGGGCATGTGGTAGTTTTGTTAGCAAGAAAGTTATATTTTAGTGTATTATGCTTCTCGGAACAATTGTTTATAGTCAATGAAGTTGTTGTGGATAAATTTCATTCACTTGGAATCTTGTATAAGATTTCAGCAGGGTCCAGATGTCGTCCAATTTGTTTAAGGCTCACTCATGGTAATAAGTTAAAGAGTTAGAATAAGCATCCTATCTAATAATGTCAACAACAAAATTTCACTTATTAGCATGCAACTTTATTGTAATTCTTTTAATGAGCATTTTTTTATAATTTTTTCCATGTGCTTTTGGCCTTGTTTCATTTCTGAGATTTTAGATGGCATTATAATGTGATTTGTTACTAGAATGTATATTGACAACTTTAATTTGGTGGTGACAGTAAATTTGTTGTCTTTGGAAAATTGAAGTTGAGGCCTTAATGTTTTTTTTTTTTGAAAACGTGCTTATTCTTGATATTTCATCAGTTTGGGATGTTTCTTTACAAGTTGGTAGGTGGTCTGGTAGTGTTAAATGAATATAGGCAACAAAATATAAAATCCTTGCACCAAAGGGAATTGCATTATTCATCTTGATGGGATTATGGTCCTCCGGTCCTCTCCTGCCCCATAATATTTACCTCTTTTTTGCTTCATTTGCAAATTCCTCGATTGCTAGTCTTACTTTTCTTGTGATAAATAGATGACTCAACTCTAAAAGAGTTATTTTGGTTCAAGGAACATATTTTGTTTTTTTGAAATATAGTTACAATTCATTAAACAACCTGTAGAGATGTTATTGGTTCAATATAACGTATATACAACTCTAAATGTGGTGCCCACCCAACCTCACTTATATGTTTTGCTTTTCATATTAAAACAACTAAAAATAGTTCAAGGTTCTTTTGGCTTCAGAACATCATATTTTGTTTGGCTTTTCACTACCACTATTATTTCTCGTGGCTTATATGACCTTGTACTTATTATAACTCTTACTAGTTATAGATAGCTACTAAAATAATTGCATCTCTAGCTGAGTTTATTCTTGCTTGAAATTCATGCATTGATCAATATCAAAACTACTTCACCTAATCTATTTTTATGACAGTCTATTTTTATGCCTAGTTACTAATATCAATAAAATAAATTTTTGCATTATTTTCATTTTTCTTCCATGGGAAGTATTTCATATTATCTAGCTTGATGCAGGAACGTGAAGTTAAGGCAAAGCACCAACAATTGATTAGTGGGGTATGTTCATATTTTAGAGGTGTCAGCTCAAGAAATTTTGCTTACTGGAAATATATTTAAAAAACTAACGTTATAATAATGTCCTTACTCTCAGGTTTCTGTACTTTCATATTGGGTTTCTACATACATCTGGGACTTCATTAGCTTCTTAATTCCTTCATCTTTTGCTCTCTTACTGTTCTATATTTTTGGTATGTTTCCAGGCTCTCATTCCTGTCTATATACTTCTAAGGAACTTAATTTAGGTTTATGAATTTTGCCTGGTCACATTTATGCCATTCACATTGGTTACTGACTTTATGCATATAACCAAAATGCTATTAATTTATTTTTCAATTTCTAGTTATAGACTGCTAAAAATGTTTGGCAACATACTAGTAGTTCAGATGCTTAAGTTGTCTTATTAGATGTATCAATATATGTTCATGCTATGGTATGATATGCTAATGTTACTTTTTGTAAGTACGCTGGCAATATCAAATATTGAAATGTTAAATTGTGTAACTTGGTGTTTTACTAGGATGCATGTCAGTATTAGACCGATTTCTTATGGACATGGTGCGACGCGGGGAAATTTCTTCCATATTCTTAGCATCATAATGTGTATAGCATTATTTCATTATTGATTAAGATTTTTAGGTTGAGGAGTTTGAGAAGAGTCCAAGACGCGGTTTGGTAAATCAAATATAACTTTTAATCTGACCGTTGGATCGAGCTGAAATTTTAATAGAAGATTTTTAAGGTTCTTTTCCCTATTAGGTTAAAATTTCACGATGATTGGAGATCAGAAAGATCTTCAAATAAGGCCCGGAGTTACTGTGCGAGATTGTCTTTATTTACCTTATTGTATTTGGATTTTTTTTCCTATTTAGTTTAGGACTTTTAATTTAATTAATATTTTTCTATTTTGGAATCCTAATGCTAGATAGATTATATTAGTTAGGTAAGTTTTAATTTTGAATCATTTTCTATAAAAGATTTTAGGGCTAATATAAAAAAGGATATCTAGTTTATTTTCATATGAAGATTATTATTCGGGCTTTTAATGAAACACTAGAGAGTTCTCTAAATTCCTATACAACTTAGGTTTGAACTTTAGGACATGAGAACCCTAGCTTTCGTCAACGCTATACGCCACACAAATTGATATTAGAGTAGGTGACCTCTTTGATAGACGAAGACAATAGCAACCCGTTTTGCGATGTGGGAGTGGAGGCCCTTAGGGGTGTTGTGCGGGAACAAAGGTTTGATTGTTTGGAGCAAACCATAGTATATCTAGCTCAGCTAATGGGTAATGTAGACAAGGATCGTGAAGAGAAGAGAAACTTGTCTGGAGACTTATCTCAAGGTAGGCCAAACCCCAGACCCATTCCTAAATTTGATGAGATTCCATTCTATGATGGGAGATTTCTGAAGAAAAGATTTATTAAGTGGTTAGCAGAGTTGGAATCTTACTTTTATTTCAACAAGGTTACTTATCATAAAAAAGTAGGACTTGTACACAATTTTATTGTGGTGTTAGAATGGTGGTTTGAATTTATAGACTTTAGAACTCGTATTGGTATGCCTTTAATTTCATCTTGGCAAAATTTGAGACAATCATTTGGAGTTTATATAAGATGATTATGAAGATATTTTACATTGGGTAGATAAAGCAAATAGTTTCTTATTATTTGTCTTATGTTCAACCTTCTCAAAAGGCAAGGAGAAAAAACGTGAAGGAGTTCAGTGAAAGCAAAATTTCAAAGTTATCTAATCATGTTGAAGATAACGTGATCAAAGAGGGTGTTGGCAAACAATTTCAGTCTTTTGACCTTAAGTTGGAGAAGCTAGTGGTAGATGATGATCTTTCAGTCATGGATGAAGATCTTGCAAATAAGGACACGGAGGACATGAAATTTTTTGACAGTTCTCTTAAAAATATTATGAAAGATTATCTTGTATTTTTCTTAGATACAAAGGTTGGAGTATTGAAAGTTATAGATGATGATGAGGTCAAGTTTGAAGAAAAAGAATGTGTGAAGGAACTCCAAGTGGACTTCATAGGAACGAAAAATTATAACATTAGACTTGGAGTTTTCTTTAGCATGCTCATATCAAAAATTAAAATTTAAAGCTCACCGGTCATGGACATGCTACTTTGTGAATATGTTGGCTTCAATACTATATTCAAAATATTTGTTCATTTGGAGTGGAAAAGTTTAATTTTTGACAAATAACTCGAGGACAAGTTTTTCAGAAACAGAGGGGGCTGACGTGGGGAAATTTCTTCCGTATTCTTGGCATAAAAAAGTTTATTGCATTATTTCATAAATGTTTTAAGATTTTTAGGTTTTGAGAGGTTTGAGAAGAATCCAAAACGCAGTTTGGTAAATTGAGCATAACTTATAATCCTACTGTTGGATAAAGCTGAAATTTTGACAAAAGATTCTGAAGGCCCTGTTTCCTATTGGGTTAGAACTTCATGATGATCAGAGATTGAGAGACCTTCAAATAAGGCTCAAAAGTTATTGTGTGAGATTGTATTTATTTACCTTACCTTACTGTATTTGAATTTGTTTTTCTATTTATCCTAAGACTTTTAATTTAATTAGTATTTTACTATTTAGAAATTCTAATGTTAGATGTATTCTATTAGCTAGGTAAGTTTTCATTAGGAACCCTTTCCTATAAAGGATTCAAGGACTAGTATAAATAAGGATGTGTAGTTTATTTTCGGATGAATATTATTATTCAAACTTTTAATAAAACACTAGAGAGTTTTCTTAAATTTCTCTACAGCATAGGTCTGTAATGAGCTTGAGAACCCTAGCTTCTATCCACGCTATACGCTGCGAGTTACCAATCTAGAGAGTGCAATTGCATTTTCTTTATTTTTCAACTAATTTCAGGAGTCTATTTTTTGATCTGAAAATCTCTTGCTAAAATAGGGTCTCTCACTTCTATAAGTACTATTGGTTAGCATATTGATTGATGCATTCGACGTTAGGCATTTTGCTGGGTGTTCATATGGACATGGCAATGGATGTATATATTTGATATTCTATTTTTAAAGAATTCTTGAATGAGTTTAAAGGGATTTTGCGGGAGCATGCTATTACCATATTTTGTTACTTATTTTCTTGTTTCTACCCATTCTTTTCTAGGTTCCACCCATGCTGAGTGATGACCATTTCTTAAGCATTGTGGATAAAATATCTAATTGGGAATCTTTTTTACCTACAGGCATACTTCCATTCAAATTCCAGTTTCCACATAGTTGTGGGAATTAGACAGTACTGAAAATTGAATGCTGTTGTTTATAACCCTTGTGAATACTTTTCTGCATAACTATGGCAAACTAGGAGAAAAGTTTCTTTGGTTATGTTTGTTACTGAATTGGCTCTGGATGAAACACCATCCAGCCATGACTGCCTCAAATTTTCACTTTTTTTTACAGTCATATATTATGGTCAATATTACTTGCTGACAATATTAATTTGGGTCTGTAGGTCTGGATCAGTTTATTGGAAAGGATTGCTTCTTGCCAACGTTCCTCATGTTCTTAGTGTATGGACTAGCAATTGCGTCTTCAACATATTGCCTCACCTTCTGCTTTTCTGAACACTCTATGGCTCAGGTAGTGGTCTGTCACTTTCTGATTCAGTTTTCCTGACTTCCATGCCATTAATTTTGCTCCACAGTGAATGTTGATGTTTTTACTGTACATGCAGAATGTGGTTCTGTTGGTCCACTTTTTCACTGGGTTGATTCTCATGGTTATCTCATTTATCATGGGCCTTATACAAACGACAGCAAGTGCAAATAATTTGCTTAAGGTTGATTCCTTTCTCCAGAGTCAGATGCTTTTGTATTGACCATACATGGCATTTCTCAAACCAATCAAATGTCAATACATCTAAGCGGGCATTACAAGAGGCATAAAGGGTTTTGTTCCATTCATAAACTTGAACTATAAGAATCAAGCATATCCAAACTTCATTTAAGCTATCACAATGTTCTGCTTTAAGCCTTTTAGGACTTTATTTATCTCATGTTATTTTGGTGTTGAGGGAGACAGGATGGTTTGAGTAAATGAATAGGATGTGGAACTCTTCATCCTTCACATCCTTGAGCATAAACCTATCCATCCTGCAATAGTTGCATCAGAAAAGAGAGATTTTTGAAAACTTTGCAGTTCCACCCGTCTCACCACACCAAACTGGAAAAACATAGTGCATTGCATAAAATTAGAGAATTCTTCTGCAAGTGCTGCATAGCTGAAAGTCATTTCCCTGACATTTTTATATGCTTTATCAGAACTTCTTCAGATTATCACCAGGATTTTGCTTTGCTGATGGACTCGCTTCACTGGCTCTTCTAAGACAAGGGATGAAAGATAAATCTAGTAATACAGTTTTTGACTGGAATGTAACTGGTGCTTCCCTTTGTTATCTCGGCTTTGAGGTTAACTTTTTAATACCCCCTCTTCTGCTATAATGTTTTTAACTTTAAAGTTACATCCTGGCAAGTTTTTGGTGGTAGTGAGATGTGCTCATTAAAAACCTTTTTTCTCTAATAATGAGAAGCTCAGCTTGTGACATTGAAGGGGAATGAAAAAAATAATTATTATCCACACCTACATTCCTGTTGAACTAGGGCTGATTCAGTTCTCTCACTTGTGACAGAGCATCGGTTACTTTCTTCTCACACTTGGGTGGGAACTGTTGCCTTTTCACAAATTGACTCCAGTAGGAATTAAGCAGTATTGGAGGAGCATCATGAATCTCCAGCATGATACTCATGATTTAGAACCACTTCTAAAATCTCCATCGGAAACTGTTGATCTCAACTTTGATGAAGACATAGATGTGCAAACAGAAAGAAATAGGGTACTTGCAGGTTCCATTGACAATGCTATCATCTACTTGCGTAACCTTAGGAAGGTATTTCCTATTTGTTTTCTATAACAGTTGTTTCATGTATACTGATACTGCAACAATCTACTACTGTATTATAGCAATTTCTCTTCCCTGTTTTAGGTATATCCTGGAGAAAAACATCATACAAAAGTTGCTGTGCGTTCTTTGACTTTCTCAGTTCAAGCAGGAGAATGTTTTGGCTTTTTAGGAACGAATGGAGCTGGGAAGACGACTACATTGTCAATGTTAACTGGTATATTCCATTATTCTTCATGTAAAATAATCTGATGTCTTTGATAGATATCTGTGACTAGTTGTAAATGTGTTTCTTTAATTTATTCAACGAGGCTCCTTTCTTACAGAATCATTAAATTGATGCTTCATTAATTTTTTTCCTTTTCAAATTGTTGCAGGAGAGGAATCTCCAACTGATGGAAGTGCTTTTATTTTTGGTAAAGACACACGTTCAGATCCCAAGGCTGCCCGTCGGCATGTATGCCTCAACTTCTCTGTTTCTATTCCTTTTCTTGATAGAAGTTAGATTCTTGTTGGATGATATATGGTTGAGATTTTTCTAACTTGCCAATGTTGTACCAATCATTTGCAGATTGGGTATTGTCCCCAATTTGATGCTCTATTGGAATTTTTAACTGTCCGAGAGCATCTCGAGCTTTATGCAAGAATAAAAGGAGTTGCAGATTACAGAATAGACGATGTATGTATATTACTCCAAGTTTAAGAGTACTGTAAACCTAAGCTGGTGGTTTATTCATGATTTCCAAATGCTATAACTAGAGTTTACAGGGTGAATAAGTGCTCCAACTTGATTTGCAAGGATTCATGTCTAGTTTACTACTGTATAAAGCGAAAGTCTGTACATACAAAAAAGTTACATGAAAAAAATCTCACCAACTGACATTGCAAGTCATTTAATCCTGTGGGCAGGTTGTAATGGAAAAGTTGTTGGAGTTTGACTTGCTGAAGCATGCCAACAAACCATCTTTCACTCTTAGTGGGGGAAACAAACGCAAATTGTCTGTTGCAATTGCAATGATTGGAGATCCACCTATTGTAATTCTTGATGAGCCATCGACAGGTAAGCGCACCAATCCCTTGCATTGAAAATTTCCACCCGGGGGAGGGGGTGCTGGTTTTTTTCCCATTAATACATTCTTGAAAAATAATGATACAGAAATCATTGTAATCATCACTTCCTTTAGATAGCTGACCTTTCGTTTACACTTCACCATCCATATATATTCACTTCTGCTAAGTAGAGAATGAAGCTTTGAATTAGCAGTGTAATTTTCTTTCTTAAACCCCCACCTCTATCCCAGTTTTAGATTTCATCGATGTTTTCATATCTAACCAGTGCAAACTCTAGTTGAATTCAATGTGCACCATATGTTATGTGCATTTGGTATTCTGGTATCTGGATCAATTTTGTGATTTTTCTTTTGTTTCAAGACTTGAGTTGTTGTGTTAATAGTGATATTACAGAGCTTTCATCAATTTTATACTAATGCAATGGCTAATCTTACTTTCTATTATCTGGAAGCATTTTCTTCATGTGCAATTTTGCAATGTTTATAGGAGCTCTGACAGAAAACAAAACATATTTAAATCTGATATCGAGACCAGCAGATGTGTTGCACTGGCTCCATTCTAAGAAAATGTAGCTTACATATTTTGACCCCGAAACCTTTTCTGAATTGCCTTTCCGTGCAATATTCAAGCCATTTTTTAAAATTCAAAGAGTTCTCTTGGTGGAAACTGAGATTTTTCATCTTGCACTCATATTTGCACTAGATCTAGAATTTATCTTCTTTTTTCATTGTTTTCAAAGTGTCCTCTAGAACCAGCCTTGGGGAAATAATGTTGTTCTTAGTAGGAAATTATCTTTGATTCATCGATAACTCAACATTATTGTTCTTCTTTAGCTCAAATGAGTGTCAGATACTAATCATTACTGATTTTAGGCATGGATCCTATTGCTAAACGATTCATGTGGGAAGTCATATCTCGTTTGTCAACCAGACAAGGGAAGACAGCAGTAATTCTTACTACCCACAGCATGAATGAAGCTCAAGCACTGTGCACCCGAATAGGAATAATGGTACCAATTCACTCAGTGCTTCACAAGCTTCAAAAACCTGGTAATGACCATTGACAGGACTTGTTTTTCTCCTGTTCTAATTTTGAAGGTTGGAGGCCGATTAAGATGCATTGGAAGTCCTCAGCATTTGAAAACACGATTTGGAAATCACCTTGAACTAGAGGTATTTCATGACTCAAAGATTAATGATCTTTATTTTGAGGGTGTTAATTTGAATGAATAAAGATTCAGGAACTTACATTTACAATCCTTCTAGAGACTGGATCTAATTTTTAAATTCTCCATCTGTGCCCTCAGGTTAAACCTACCGAAGTCAGCTCTGTAGATTTGGAAAACCTTTGCCAAACCATTCAAAGCAGACTTTTTGACATTCCTTCACATCCAAGAAGTTTACTTGATGACATTGAAGTTTGCATTGGGAGAATTGACTCCATTACATCTGAAAATGCATCAGTGATGGAGATCAGCTTGTCTCAAGAAATGATTATTTTGATTGGACGCTGGCTTGGAAATGAAGAAAGAGTGAAGACACTTGTATCTTCAACACCCATTTCTGATGGGGTCTTTGGTGAACAGTTATCGGAGCAGTTGGTTCGAGATGGTAATAATCCATGAACATATTGATTGTCAGTCCATCCTGTTCTTCCTCTGTAATTATGAGTTTCACATACCACCATATATTCTAATCCATTTATGCGATTAGCACATTATGTTTCGTTCCATCTTACACATAAACATTCTTCTAGTATGACGGTTATGAGTTGTCACCATATATTTTTCTTGTTAACAATGCATAAGTAAACTTTATCTATAATCTTGATAATATAGTTTTCAAAGAAAAAACACTTTGGGAAATCTACAAAAGTCTGTACTTTTTTGAGTTAATTTTTTGATTTCTGTGTGGCTAGTGGCTTGGTGCTTCATACTTATCGTAGCCATTGTTTTCTCCAATTCTAAGTATTATGATTTGCTTTTGAGTTTCTGTAGGTGGGATACCTTTGCCAATATTTTCAGAGTGGTGGTTAGCTATAGAGAAGTTTTCTGCTATTGATTCATTTATCCTGTCATCCTTTCCTGGGGCAGCATTTCAAGGGTGCAATGGTTTGAGTGTTAAATATCAGGTAAACTTCATAATGATTTCGTCTTCTTATTGAGTTTGTTCATGGAGTTTTTCACCTTTGATGTTTGAAATGGTATAATTTCACTAATCCACAGCTCACTCACTATTGACGTGCTTCTAGATGACTGGAAATTGAATAAAACTGGGAATTCTTGTCCTGGTTTTGTTTTTCCATTCCAGTTCATTTCTGTTTCAGTAATATTAATTTCTTCGGGAATAAAATGAAATATACGGAATTTCATTCCTTTAGTTAATCAGTGGTGGAGTGCAGTTGCATGTTTTCCCATTGCAAAAAGGACCTGACACTGCTATTGTTATTTCATGGTAGAAGTCCGGGTACTTGAACCTTGTAAAACCCACTTCCATGTTAATATATCAAATTCCAAGTGGTCAGAATTAAAATACCAATGGAAGGAGAAATTAGGTGCTACTATTAAAGAATGTAGGTGCAAGCATGAATCAATCAAGCCAGAATAAATAAATAAAAGCCCTAGGCTCTTGAAACCAGAAGGATGATATAAGGATGCATGGAGGTTCTGTTAAGCAGGAGCTGTACACTTCATTCTTCCAATCTTATTCTTTCCCATGTAGCCTGAAACACTAAAGTGGAAAAAATAATAAATAAAAGCCATAAGCTCTGATTTTGATTATCAGGAGCCTTCTACTTATTCTTTCAATCCCATTTTAGGCTTTATGAAACCCAAATAAGAATCAGGATTGTTAGGTTCCTGGTGAATGAATCATAAGTTTGAAAAGAAAATCTTTTGAATTATTTTGTGAGCCCTTGTAATTTGCTTTATATCAGTTTGATGATAGCAATTGATTGATTTATGTTGCAAAGAATTCATTTCAATTAATCTGTTTCACTTGCAACTCAATCAGTTTCACATCAGTGTTAGAGAAAGAATGGTGATAGAAAAAACAAGTTAAGATAGCAAGCATTTTAGTTTGAAACATTAAAAATGCTTGGGTGTTTAACTACAGATTTTGGGCATTCCTAAGTAGTATAGGTCTCGCAATATACCAACTACTAATATACCTAAGCAATTTATGTAAATGAGGATGCATTCCTTTCTTAGCATGAGGGTGAGGGGTGTGTTTCTTGTGCGTGCATGCCCACGGGCAAGCTCTCATGTGTGTGAGTTGCATCCATTTCTCTTCCAGCAGTCCAGAATGGCCTCTGCAGGTACTGACCGGCTCAATTTTTATTGCAGTTGCCATATAATAAGGACCTATCGCTTGCGGATGTTTTTGGACACATCGAACAAAATAGGTGAAGTACACCACTACATCTTAAATTAATGCTCTTTATTCTCTTTTCTTGGTGAGTTTAAACTCAATAGGTATTCTTTACTCCAGAAATCAACTGGGCATAGCAGAATACAGTATCAGCCAGTCAACACTTGAGACCATTTTTAATCATTTTGCAGCGAGTTCTTGAGGTAACTTCAAATTCTCAAAACTGTTTTTATGCCCCTTATTTTTTTCAGATGGGTTGTGTGTATGAGCAAAGAGATGCTTCTCCTTCTGTTAAAAAAAGAATAATTTATTAATAGTTTGTAAATAATAGCAGTCGAAATTGTATGTAAATAGTTAAACCCAGAATATTAATATCCCGCTAACTCTGGTGTATGAGATTGTTTATCATAAGAACAAACTAATATTGATCTGCTCGTGCAATTTACTTGTTGCATGGGATACAATGGACCTGTCTCGGAGCATGTTAAGTGATATTTTGTGCTCAAGTAGTGCTTTTGGCTTTCACAATCTGAGAACTACTCCGATGATTAAGCTGCGGTCGGCAAAGCTCTGATAAAAATTTATTATGCTTTGCGGTTGAATTAAGTGATCAGTGTTCGTAGCAGTCGATCAATATTGTCCTGACGTTTTTCCCTGTACTGTATCTCGTCCATAACAATCCTTCATTCTTTAGAATATCCTCTCTTTTTCAGTCAAAACCGCCGATATTTTGGGCTTTTTTCTTCTTTTCAAATTCTTCTTTTGCTCATCACAAGAAGGCCCACAACAGTTGGAATTTACAAGCTACCCTAAGAGACTTGAATCTACGAGCCTCGTATCTAAGCTTAAGATATTTCACTATAATATGGCAGCGCATTCTTTGCCACTAGTAGATGGCAATTTTATACGCTCTGATGGACATCTGACATTAGCCTTTCTTCCAACCCAATGGTTTCGTACCCATCTTAGTTTCGGTAGGTGCAAAAATATTAAGAAATCTGAAAGTAGTAAGAAAAATATGTTAATATCAAGTGTTTGTCTAATGCATGTCATCAGAGCATGTGTCAATGTTGTTTTATTTCCCACTGTTGATAGAGCGACCAGTAAATCAGTAATTTACAAGGTCAGAAATTTTTAAATTTCATTACCTGTGCCCTTTAAATCGAATTCCCGCTCCGATCCAACCTTGCCCTTGGAGGGTCCAAACCCGCTCATTTTTTCTGGCTTGTTCTCTAAAGAATATTTTTCTAGTCAACTAGAATCTATTTGGTCTGTTTGTATTTTTCTTTCGGCCATCAAATTGTTTCCGCAATATTTATGTAATGATATTTTCCCTCTTGTGCATATTGCAAAGAAATTTTTGTTTGCTGAACACATGGCATTTGTCCTAACTATA
>Ga0325404_1001551_pt1 | contig 24324 bp, 10 predicted proteins | sample PopdelMetagenome_18_FD_205664 | JGI IMG/M metagenome (GOLD analysis project Ga0325404, IMG submission 205664) | Populus deltoides microbial communities from Bellville, Georgia, United States - Xylem-Control-R1 | ecosystem: Host-associated > Plants > Phyllosphere > Stem > Wood/Secondary xylem...
AAAAAAACTAAAAAAATACTATACAAAACAACCTAAACACAAAACAAACAATACACAAAACTAAAAAACTAAAAAACACTATATCAATTCAAAATAAATTTGGGAATAAAAAATATTTATCTTAATAGTGTGTTGAATTTAAGATTTTATCTATAAACAATACACAAAACAAAGAACACAAAAAAAATAATCATAATTAAAATAAAAAAATACAAAGACAAAGAAAAAAGAATACATACCTTTTAAAACTACCACCAAAACAATAAAATCCCTTCTAAAAGCCAAATATAAACGGAGAGCAGAAGAAAAATGGAGAAGAAGAGAAACGGAGCCAGAGAAAAAAATGAACCAAATTGGGGGGGTTTATATAGCAATTTTTCTGACGATATTACCGACGAAAATTAATTATTGTCGGTGGCATTAAATTTCATCGGTAATACCGTCGGAAATTAATTGAAATGCGCACAAAAAAGTTCGAAAATCCCGCCAGACTTTTTGATCCGTTGGTATTTGTGCAGACATACACGTGTTTGACATGCGTGCGCTTTGGGATGTGCATAAATCCGTCAAAAAATCCATCGGTATTTTACGTCGGTCAATCTGTCGGTGATTGTGGCATAATCCTGTAATTTTTTTGCAACTCTCTGTTAAATACCGACGGGTTATGGTCCGTCGGTGACTTCATCGGTAAATGTGGCACAATCCCGTAATTTTTTTCAACTCTCCGTGAAATACCTACGGGTTATAATCCGTCGATGAATGTAGCACAATCTCGTAAATTTTTTCAACTCTCTGTGAAATACCGACGGGTTATAGTCCGTCGGTGTACCCGTCGGAGAAACCATAAATTTTTCTTATTTTGTTTATGTAATCCTGTCACAAAATCTTGAATTGCAATCTTACAGCACACACAACACAATAACAAGGGCTGACCATTAAAGAAGAATAAATATTTCATGTTTCAAATTATTACATTATAAAATAAGGCTTTAGAACATGTTTAGTTAGTTAAAATTTTCATCTTCGTCCTCTATTGAATTGTTATCATCAGTTTCATCCCACTCTTTAATTTCGTTATCATCTTCTTCAACAACATTCTTTTTTCCCCTAGTAGAGCTCAGAACAACATTCAACTCCTCTGCGTCAACATCAACAAGACTATCGTTGAAAACACGAAAATTTGAATTTTCTTCTAAGTCAATTGACGGAGCAACTCGATATTGTTCTGAGACTTTTATAAAAACTTGTTGGCATTGTTTTGCAAAAACAAAGACGTCGTTTACGTTGCGGTGTCTAGCTTTTGAGTTGATTTCAACGAGACCATAGTGAGGATCTACTTGATTCCTCTGTCAGTTGTGTCATACCAATAGCATTTGAATAAAAACACTCTATTTTGCTCACTATGATAATGCAGTTCGATGACCTCTTCCAATCTATCGTAGTAGTCAACTTCAAACTCACTAGAAGTCGATCCCTTAATACAAACACCGCTGTTGTATGTCTTTCTTCCATGCCCGTATTCTTCAGTATGAAAGATATATCCATTGATAAAATACCTGTTATAGCACTTGACTTTTCTTTCAGGGCCCAGGAATAGTAAAGACAGTGAAATAGCAGCACTACCTCCCATTTGATAAACCTAGCTTGTAAATTAAATACAATGATAATCAATAAACAGATATTATGTAACATTGACTATAATTAATTACATTGCAAGAGACAATGAGTTTGTGATAGGACTTACATGTGTTCTAAACCAAGTGGCAAATTGTTCATCTTGTAATTGAAAGATCTGGGATTCGATCAGCTGTGAGTTATTGGACAGCTGTGAGTTATTGGACAGTAAGGTTGTTCCAAATTATATGAGTGTATAGTATCACAAAACATAAATAGTACACTCTTGACAAAGTTTAAGTCGAACATCTACTTACTTAATAAAAGGTCTCACCTCATCACAGTTAAATAAGAAAAACACTCATCCCATTAGCTTTTCGTGATTATATGGAATTGTGTGCTTGTCTGAACTCTATTTTAGACAAATATCTTCCCCTCACGACATTTTTAGGTGTGGGTCGTCCAGGATTGGAGAATATTGACAAGTTTCCATTTGAAGGCACTTCACCATCATCATCATGCCGTGGAACACGATTGATCCTCGTTCTTAAATGAGGTTCGAAATAGTATGAGATAAATATTGAGATCTCCTCAACAATATAGGCCTCACATATTGACGCCTCAACATGCACCTTGTTCTTAACCTTTTTTTTTAAGATTGAACAAGTACCTGTATATATATATATATATTAATAAAAAATTATCAATTAAAAAAATAAAAATAAAAATAAAAACATTTAATTATAAATTACATAGCTCCTGTAATATCTAACCTCTCGAATGGATACATCCCTCTGTACTGGACCGGTCCTCCAACTTTTACCTCGAACGGTAAATGTACAGGTAGATGCTCCATTGAGTCAAAAAATAATAGAGAGAATATCATCTCAAATTTGCATACTGTCTCGACGATATTATTTTCAAGCCTTTCAATGTGATCAACATTCAACTTGCTGGAGCATATATCTCTGAAGAAATGACTGATCTCCATTAGTGCATCCCATATCCCCTTTGGCAACAAATCACGAAAAAGTTAATGGGATGAGTGTTTGTATAAACACATGGCAGTCATGACTCTTTATTCCATATAATCTGCATTTCTCTGTATTAACCATCCTTGATATGTTTGAGGCATGTCCATCGGGGAAACCCAGACTCTTAAGCCATTTGTAGACTAGTAGTTGTGTGTTTTTCTCTAGCACGAAGCTTGCTATTGGTTTTGCGACCTGTGACCCATCACAAACCAACTCCATATTTTTACGGTTACAAAACAACGTTATATCTAATCTAGCCTTGATGTTGTCCTTTGTCTTCCCCTTCACATCTATGATGGTGTTGAAAATGTTCTCAAACACGTTCTTTTCAATGTGCATGACATCATGGTTATGGCGAAGAAGATTGGTCTTCCAATGAGGAAGCTCCCAAAACATACTTTGCTTCACCCAATTATGGGTCAAATCAAAACCAGAAAACTTCTGCTTACCTGATTGGAGACCAAACACAATGTCACCGTACTCTGACACAACATCAAACAATTCTTCACCAGAAAGATGCGGGGGTGCAACATCCTTTTCAACTCTGCCAACAAACAAATCCTTTCTGTTCTTTCTGTACTTGTGGTTATGTTGCAAGAAACGACGGTGACAGTAAAAAAAAAAAGTTTTACCCCCGTTTGTTAGTGTGAATGTCTTGTTGTTCTCCATACAGTATGGACATGCTAGCTTTCCATGCGTGCTCCAACCAGAAACCATTCTATAAGCTGAGAAATCATTGATAGTCCACATCAAAGCCGCTCTCATAACAAAATTATGTTTCCTTGAGATGTCATAAGTCAAAGATCCAGAGGATCACAACTACGTCAACTCATCAATCAACGGACGAAGACAAACATCTATATTCCGCCCCGGACTGCTCGGACCTGGTATGACCATAGATAAAAACATGAACTGCGGCCTCATACACACCGGTGGCAAGTTATAAATATTCAGTATGACCGGCTAACAAGAATAAAGAGCAGCAAATAAACTAAATGGGTTGAATCCGTCTGTACACAACCCAAGACGCACGTTCCTTGATTCAGCTGAAAAATAAGGATGCATACTGTTAAAGTGTTTCCAGGCTTCACCGTCAGAAGGATGAACCATCACTCCATCAACCGCAAGGTGTGATTGGTGCCATGTCATGTGCTCAGCAGTCCTTGGTGACATGAATAACCTCTGCAGTCTAGGTGTGATTGGGAAGTATCTAAGTTTTTTATATGCCATGAGAGTCTTCCCTCTACGAGTTCTTGGTTTGTAACGAGAATGCGCGCATGTCATGCACTCGGTCATCTCAGCATTTTCAAGGTAGTATAACATGCAGAAGTTAGGGCATATATCAATTTTCTGGTATCCTAAATCGAGGGGTTTCATCATGGACTTGGCAGCATAGAAGTTCTCTTTCAGCCTGTTCCCTTCAGGTAAAATGCTTCTCACTCATTCAATAATCTTGTCATAACCGGCCTCACTCAACCCGTGATCTGACTTGATGGTGAACACCTGTGCTACGGCTGATAATTTACTGTGGTTCGTGCAGCCATCCCATAATGGTTCGTCAGAATCTCTCAACAGATCAAAAAACCTTGCTGCATCTGCATTAGGTTCTTCTTCTACGATTGGACATTCCCTGACATTACCTTCACTCATTCTCATTGCATCCATAACCATATTCCTGTAAGGATTACTGTTCTCATTTCCAACTTCATGCATGTTGCTAGCACTAGAAGTTGACCCAACCACCTGTTCTTCCATGCTCTCATCAGGAACAAATAGTTCTCCGTGAGCATACCAACACAGGTAATCCTCCATGAACCCTTTGGTTAGAAGATGCATCATTACAACATCTTGATGCAGAAACTTTAAATTTTTACACTTCCTGCATGGACACCTAATACCGCCATCAGTAAAATTCCTCGGAATAGATGTTGCGAAATTAATAAAACCCTGGACACCATTACAATAATCCATCCTCCGCAATCCTTGGGGTGAGTCCCGATACATCCATGAACGATCATCCATGACTTCTATTGAACCTCTATAAAACATAACAAAAATATTGGTTTTCCCCGACATTATCCAACAAACTAAAACAACACTTATGTTAAATATTCATTATCAATTATCAACTATCAACGTTCATACATATAAATTTACAAAAATCACAACTTCAAAATAGAATTGATAACAATTAAACAAGACTCGTTAAACAAGCTATTAATTATTTATTTCATCACAACACATTTAATTCGGTGTAATTCAAACAAAATTTCAACAATTTACAAACAAATATAATTTGAAAAAATGTAAAGCAAACTATAACAACTAAAAAAAGAAACATTCATACTACAAGTTTCTTTGACAAATAACAATTAAACAAGTTCAAACGTTAACAAAATACATATACTAAAAAAACAATAAAATTCACATTTAAATATTAAAACTAAAAAGGATAGATTTACTTACAAAAAAATGATAAAATCCATAAGAAATGGATATTGTGACCACGTACAAGATATAAGAAACTTGAGTGCTTGTGTTGAGAATAGTGGAGAGTTGGGATGGGTGGTTGGCTGCAGTTTGGAAGGGGAGAGGTGGGATGGGAAAGAAGAAGGAGAAACAGAGAAAGAGAGTGTTGGCAGATTGGGTGGGTATATAATGGTTTTTTCCGATGGAATCACCGACGGAATGAATCCGTCAGTGATTCCATTGGTGACTGTGTCACGTCACTGTACGGCTATATCAGTTTGAATCCCTCGGTCATTTCATCGGTAAAATCGTCTGACGTCACCACACCGTTGCATCTTTCCAGATAAACTGTATACTCCGTCAGAGAAACGATCGGTATATACCGCCAGATTTTAAGATGGAATTATTTTCGTTGGTAATAATTACCGACGGAAAAATTCCGTTGGTAATTCTGTTGGTTTTCTTTGGTTTTCTGGTAATGAATATGGTTTAAGTGTTTGGAGAGTGAATGATTATATGTTCATATAACATTTCATTCCTTGAAATGCAAATAGTAGAGTATTGGTGGTTGAGGTCTTAGTTCTTGCAAAACAATCTCTTTTATAAAGTTGTAAGACCCTCTAATGAATAATACTGACTTTATAGTAAAAGATTGTAATAAATAAACAAACAAACATTAAAATTTAAGAACAAGAATGTTTGTTCTTGGTCTTTTGTGATAAATGCTTTATGAATCATTTACTTGGGTTGTTTGGAGGGTATTTATAGCCCTTGCACAATGAACCATATCCTTTTTTTTTTCAAGGGATCAAAAGTCTTTTTCTCTTGCATATTTTACTAAGGAAGAAATTCATTATATCAACATTAATATTGATAAGAATAACTCTTTCATAGCATTAATGTCGATTGGAATATATCCAGCTCCTAGAGGACTTTGAACCACCCAAGAATGTCGGGAAATAATTACCCTAAGCTTTTAGCATCCCGGGTTCAAGGTCTTAGGGATAGCCTCATGACCCAACATGAGGTCAAGAGAGACCATCGACTATATGTTTGCATATGGAATGATTCTAAACTCAAAAATATTGGGTCTACCACCTTTCTTGCCTCAAATACGATTAGGCTTCGTGCATAGTCGATCCCAAGAGAATTAGTTCTTGCTTCTTGCCAAACTCACAAGTATTTGGACTCAGCACATAGCTAAGCCCAAGGATGTTGGGTCTTATATCTTGCCAAACCCACAAACATTTGGGTTCAAAACGTAGTCGAGCCCAAGGGTATTGAGACTGACATCTTGCCATACTCATTAGAATTTAGGCTTAGTGTGTAGCTGAGTTCAAAGGTGTTGGGTTTAACATCTTGTCAGACCTATGAGTGCTTGGGATCAGCGCGTAGTTGAGCCCAAAAAATTTAGGTCTAGCATATTATTAGATGCATAGATGTTTAGGCTAAGCCCATAGCTAATACCATGGATATGGGGCCTAATGTCTTGCAAAACCCACAAGCATATAGGCTCAGCGCGTAACCAAGTCCAATGGAGTTAGGTTTGACATCTTGATAGATCTATAAGCATTTGGGTTAAGCACGTAGTTGAGCCCAAGGTTGTTCGGCTTGAAGTCTTGCTAAACCCACGAGTGCTTAGGCTCATTGCGTAGCCAAGCCCAATGGAGTTGGGTATAACATCTTGCTAGACCCATAGGCATTTGGGTTAAGCACATAGCTGAGCCCAAGGGTATTGGCCTGACATTTTACCAAACCCATGAGCGTTTAGACTCAGCACATGGCTACGCATTGAGCTTAAGCACTCATGGGTCTAGCAAGACCTATAGGCATTTGGGTTAAGCACATAGCTGAGCCCAAGGATATTGGCCTGACATCTTGCCAAACCCATGAGTGTTTAGACTCAATACATAACTAAGCTCAATGAAGTCGGGTCTGGCATCTTGTGAAACCCACAAGTGTTTGGGCCTAGCACGTAGTTGAACATAATGATGTTGGATATGACGTCTCGCTAGACCCATGAGCACTTGAGCTCATCGTATATTTAAGCCCAATATAGTTGGTTTGATATCTTTCCAGACTCACACAGTGCTTGGGCTGAGCCCAATGGAGTTGGGTATGGTATCTTTCCAGACCTACAAGCGCTTGGTCTTAGCAATTGGATTAGCCCAAGGGTGTTGTGTCCCCACCTTATCTCTGACCCTTCTATTTATGGGCCTTTCAAGAAAGTGAGTTAGGCATAAATTATGTTGATCCATCAACACTCATGTTTTTTGTATTTATCAATACAATTTCTTTTATACTTTTATTTAGGGTTTGGTTTTTGTTTAAATTATGGAAAGAATAAGAGAAATGGAAGTTGAGGGACTAAAAATGCTTTAGCCTTATTGTTTCAATTACTATAATATTTTTTTTTCCCAACACCTTTAAGTTTCTTATTGTTATTTGTAAAAAAAGAGGCTAAAGTGTTAGATGGAATGCATGGAATTTGTTAAGGAGCTAAAGGAAGAATTGTTAGCAAATCAGCAAAGGTATGACCATGATGATTTCATTAATGGTAATTACCATGAAAAGGTAATCTTTCTGTGGAATTTGTTGTTCTTGAGAATGGAGTCTTATGACTTTAATGTTTAGCAGTTAAATGTTTATTGATGTCAGATATTGAAATATATGAATTGCAATTAGGACTCAATCCTTTCTCAAACATTATATTACATCTCGTTGTTACTACTAAAGCTTGTGTGGATAAAAATAAAATGAATAGGCCACTTCAGATTTGCATGGGGTAATATGAATTCGAGTTTCATAAAGATCTTTTGGAGGTGATGATTTATAGACATAAGAATATTTTTAATTTTATGGCATGTGTGTTGATGAAAATCATTGACACTTATTTGTGCAAGTTTAGTATTGTGGTGCAGGTTACTTTTCAAAAATGTTTCACTTAGAAATGTATGAAAATAATTGTTTTCATATTTTTTTTTATTTTTAATATTAATACATCAAAATAATTGAAAAACATTAAAAAAAAGCATCACTTGATGTTTTTTAAAGGCAAATGCACTCAAACTAGGGGTGAAAAAAAAACCAGAAAACCGAGAAAACCGGAAAAAAAATAACCGTATCGTGAAAAAAAACTGATTAGAATTTTTAAAATACCAACCGATTCAGTTTAATTTTTATATGCCTGAAACCGAAAAAACTGAACTGAACCAAACCCAAACCAGGAAAAACTGAGCCAAACCGAATCAAATCGGAAAAAACTGAGCTGATTGGTTTGAACCGGTTTCGGTTTGTTTTTTTTTAAACTAGTTTTGGTTACTTATTTTTTTATAAAAACTGAACCGAACAAAAAATGATCACCTCTAACACAAAGGCAGTTGGAAACTCACTCCCAAATAGACATGAAATGAAGGTTTATTTTATGTTGTAGAAAAAGTGTTTAATGAAATATCACTATAAAATTTTTAGGTCTTTTCTATTTTTTATCAAAGCTGTAATATTAGCTTGATGTCAAAATAGTAATTATCACTTTAATAGTAAAGTTGTAATTTTAATATTGTAAGGGCTTTTTAGTTATTGATTAGAAAATAATAGCAAACTTGTAAGTAATCCAATTTTTTTGTTGACTTTTCTTTTTGCGCTAAAACTTGAGAATGTAAAGTGTTATAAAGATATTAAGTTGACGATATAGAGTATAATTTCTCAAACAATGGAGGCAAAGTGAAAAAACGATCAAACTATGGCTCAGTGTAACTTCCCCTTTTTTTTCTCAATACTAAGACAATAACAGATTAAATCGGCTTGAGATTCGTGGTTTAGCCTACCAAACTCACGACCCGTGTCATGGACTCAACTAGATTTAATAATTTTGTTTTAAGAAACTTTTTTTACTTAATGATATGATAAAAAAAAATATAGATGTTTGCAAATTTAAGCAATAATCAATTAACATGATATTTGTTTGAGACTATGATAATCTCATTGAAAGTAAACCGAAACAAATTATAAATACTAATTCAAAATCAACAAAATATCAAAGGGTTAAATTGAAAAAAAAACAAAAAAAAGGATTTAATTGAAAGAAAGAAAAAATATAAGATGGAATTTAAAAGAAAAAAAGAAAATGAAAAAAAAAGGTTTGGCTTAGTGGGTCAATCTCGAACCTCCATATCTGATTCCTTACCTAACTCGAGTTTAAAATTAATCTATATAGGAGTTCCTTAATGTGACCTAGTGAGTTTGATGGGTTTAAAGGCAACCTTGATGATCAGTAAAAAGCATGGTTTGAATTTACAAAATTTTAAGATGATTTTTTTAAAATATTAAGATGATTTTTTTAAAATATTAAGATAACAATATATTGGATTGACTTGAGATTTGTAGCTGAACTTGGGCTTTTTAGCTTAACTTGTCCAATTCGTGACTCGGATTATGGACTCCACTACATTAAACAACTTTATCGTTCTTTTTATTTTATTTTATTTAATGATATGATAACAAAAATGAAAGATCGCAAAATTGAATACCAACTAAATATCAGGATGTTTGTTTGATACTGATAAAATCTCATAGAAAACAAACTGAAACAAATTGTTAATATCAATTTAAAATTAACTAAATATTAAATGATAAAATTAAAAAAAATAAAAAAATTCAATGAAAAAAAAATTACTTTTTTATTATTAAAAATAGTTAGCTTGTAAAGAAGCGAAGTCTCCCCGTTCTTTTAGTAGAGAAGTTAATAGACGTAGCAACAAGGTGAGTTAACAGTAAAATAGTTGATCATAACATTAGCATTGAATGTTATTTTCATGGGGCTAATGAATTTCAATGGGCTTGGCTTGTAGAAATCTGATTATTAGGTCCAGCCATCTAATTGGTGTAGCAATTTGCTAGTTCCATCATAAGCGATAAGCGATGTTAGAGGTTGAGATCTACATAATTTCTTAACCCTAAGATATAAACCATTTTTCTCCTCCACCTAAGTAGTAATCATAAGCAAAGTTAGAAGTTAAGATAGTTTTTTTTTATATGAAGATGATAATCACAATTGTAAATGATGATGTCACAATCCAATGTATGTTAGAGGATCAGGGTTTTAATAGCTTATATAGCATGAAGATCACCTCTCTCATTAAGAGATGTTTTTGCATGGACAAAACATATTAAAGAACTATCCCAACCTAAAAATTTAAGCTATTAGGTGAGGCTTTAATTTATGATTTATATTATTTTTTAACATATTTTCTCAAGTAAAAGTCTTTTGGGTTTGAAATTTGTATAGATCCATACTACCTTGTGCTATTAATTAATTTTAATTAGAAGAGAGAATGAAAATGGTGAGATTCAAACTTATAACCATTTAGTCTTCAAGGTTTTGATATCATATCAAAGACCCATCTCAACCCAAAAGCTTAAACTATTAAGTGAGGTCTCAAGATATAATTGATATTAATCTCTAACAAAACCCTTATATAGATAAACCTACATTAACTAGAACAATATCTCTTGGAGAGACTACTGTGTGCGGATCTGGACACACATTATCATTGGTGTTGTCTGTTGGACGCCAACCATACTATGCTACCCAAGCCCCTCGCCTAAAGGGTTATAATGATGTCATTATCCCACATAGGCAAAGAGACAAGATTTTTAGTCATTTATATAGCATGAGGGTCACCTTTCTCCCCAAAAAGCGTCTTTTCAAAGACAAAACTTACTATGCGGCTAAACCCATGTTAGTTGGGACAATACTTATTGGGGGCCTACTATATGCAGATTTTGCAGGTTTTTAATAACAATTGCAATTATCGTTGTCATAAATCATTAGTAATTCTGGATAAATCATAGTTAATTTTCAAATTATAGATTTACTAAATATATGTACAGTTAAACTTGGTAATTAAATATCATATAAAACATTCATTATAGTTATAAAAAAGAGTGAAGAAGTGTGAAAGATAAACTTGGAATACCAAATCTTATTAATAAGCAAGTGATTACATATTGGATGATTATTTTGACAATAATGATCAATAAAGACTGTTATGTTATTGTCAAATAATGGTGTTAATAATCATTATTGTTGCGGATCATTGTTTCCAGTATTATAACACCGAGTGACCACACAAGTCTCATTATACCATACTATTAACAATTAAGTAATAGAGATTATTGGCTTACGATAAATTATTTTTTAAATATAAAAAAAATATTTAGACATTGCTGAAATATTTTGTAGTAGTAAATGTTTTTTTAAAATATGTTGGGCTTGATTTGATGTAACCCATTCTATATGGTAAGTCCATAAACAATCTGGGTGACTGGTAAAAACATAGCTTTGCTAAAAAAAATTCAAGACTATTATTAAAAAAAAAATTAAAACGACAATATATTGAACACCTAGATCAACCTGAGTTAACCTGTTAAATCCATATTCTAGATTATGAGACCGTGATAACTATATAAAAGTAAATTAAAACAAATCATAAAACATGGTTTCCAATCAACCTAATGTTGAAAGATAAAATTAGAAAAATTCCAATTAAAAAAAGGGACACAAAACAACTCAAGTCAATCTAAATTAACTTGTCAATCAAATTATTAAGGTCATGAGATCGAAATAACATCATATGAAGCAATTCAATTAAATTATGAAGCATAATTCCTATGTAACTCAATATTGAATGGTAAAATTGAAAAATAAATCAATTAAAAAGAAAAGAATAAAAAAACATAAGTCAATCTAAGTTAACTCGTCAAACACGTGACTCGAGTTATAAAACTAGAAAGACCTAGTAGAAAACAAATCAAAATAAATTATGAAACTTAATCTTCAATAAATCCAATATTAAAAGATATATAAAAATAAAAAATAAAAAATAAAAAACCAAAGTACTTTTCTAATAAATCATGCTTTAAGGAGGTAAATAATGAATTCACCATACAATTTTATTTGAATTTGATAAATACTGATCTAATCCGATCCAAATAAATGAGTTTTTTGGATAATTATCATATTCGATAGATAATAAATAATGTATGAATATTGTCAAACCTGATCTAAAACCCGACCCAAACCTAACTTTATATATATATATATATATATATATATAGAGGTAGAAATTTTAAATATTTATATGTTATTCCTTAAGCTTCGGGTATTTATATACATATCTATTATCCAATTATTATTTATTGTTCTACCTATTATATAATAAATAAAATATAAATATAAAAAATCTTGACCCAATAGACGCCCCTCCTTTAGTTTTTGCTAATTAGTTGCTTTGAAGCGGTAACTTTAAAATCTATGACGAGTTCTAGAATCAGCGAACATAATCTTGATCCAGTACTTTTCACGAGGTGCATCTAGATGTGTTGATTTTTATGACAGAAAGTCCAAATCGATCGAGGGGGGAGTGAAGATAGAGCAGTCGTAACGTGACTCGGCCCCTAAAATTGACCTTTATCATCACTTTGACAATAACGTATTTGGACCAAAATTATTATCCAAAAAATAATGCTAATGCCAAAGTGCTTTATTAGCACCTCTATCACTTTCTTCGAGTGACTTTTTTTTTGTTATAAAAAAAAAGCACTATTAACTATTTTTTTAAAAAAAAATAACACAATCTTTTTTTTTTTTTTTGACAAAATGGCTTGGCGTACGTCGAGCTTGAAAAACATAGAAACTTAAACTATCACGTTTCAAAACTACGACATCTTACCATATAAAAATTTGCATATCTTTTTATTTCCCTCCAAAATAATCACACCTTAAATCTCTTTTCCACTATTTTCACTAGTAGTTAAATTAAGGTAAATATTCGGTATTACTTTTAATTTTATGGGTTTCATTGTTAATTTGTGATTGTTTGAGTTTTGATTGGATTATTGTTTAGGGTTGAGTTTGATATATTAGGGTTTTTTTTAAGCTAAATTAAGATTTAGTTAATATAATTAGGTATGATTGCATGTAATTGATGATGCAAATAATATCAATTCGGTTTTGCGTTGAATTTTGGGACAAATTATTGTAATTGGGTATCTTGTTTTAATTGTGATAAATTAGCTTTGAATTGATACAATTATAATAAATTTCATGGAATTGAGCATGAAAGTAACATTAATTAGGTAGAAATTCGTTTAGTTACGCTTTGTGTTGAATTTTGAAATTAATTACTGTAATTGAATATCTTGTTCTAATTGTAATAAATTAGCTACGAATTGGTGCAATTATGATTCATATCATGCAATTATGCATGAAAATAACGTCAATTAGATAAAAATTTGATCAATTAGGTATTACATTGAATTTTAAAATTGATTATCGTAATTGGGTATCTTGGTTTAATTGTGATAAAGTAGCTCCATATTGATGCAATTATGATTGATTTCATGTCATAGCATGATAATAGCATCAATAAAGTATAAATTAGACTAATTAGGCTTTGCATTGAATTTTAAAATTAATTATCGTATTTGGGTTTGTTTTAATTGTGATAAATTAGCTAAGAATGGATGCAATTATGATTGATATCATACAATTTAGCATGAAAATAACATCAAATAGGTAGAAATTAGATCAATTAGGCATTGCGTTGAATTTTTAAATTAATTTTCGTCATTGAGTATCTTATTTTAACATCAATTAGGAAGACATTAGATCAATTGATGCAATTATGATTGATTTCATGCAATTTTATTTAAATTATGTCCAAATAATCAAAATGGATTTTTATTTGTAGAATGTCTTATAACATGTTTATATTATATCATTATGGTTGTATTATTATTCCCGATGTGAACAATAATATAACTTACAATGGCAGAAGCAATGTGTTGTTGAATGCTAATTTAGGCATGTCCCTAGAAGATATTAAAAAAAGTTATATGTTAAGTAGTTGAGTGGAATTATAATGATGTTGAAGTTGATATCACTTGAAAGTGTCATGTTAGGGAACATTTATATTATCCCGTACCAATTTTATATGATGTGAGTTTTTGGACTATTATTGAATTGTTCATCTGATGTGAACATGATGGAGTTATATGTTGGTAGTCAACCTAAATAAATCAGCTCCTCCTCTAATATAGAGTGTGATTTAACTCTTATCTTCATCTCCATATCTACTCAAACAGGTAGAAAAGAATCACAATCTTCTAATCCGTTTAGGACAATAAAAAGTGGATTAAACTTTTTATTGATGCATGATATGCTATAGATAGGTGATTAAAATATGTTTGAGAACCATATGCTGAGCAACATAGGTATAACTCCTCCAAGCCTAGTAATAATAAAGAAGATGGTATTTTAGGTTTGGTTGAGACATTAAATAATGATGATGATAATGATGATGATGATGATATAAAAGGACTTCTTATTTATGAATTTGAGGATGATACTAGAGTTAATGACATGTCTTTTAATATTTGGACACTTAGTTATAGACATTTAATCAATGGTGCTTATTTGGTGGTTAAACAAATTTTCAACGCTAAGAATGATTTAGTGAATGTAATTACACGGTGGTTTATTGCATTTTCACTTGAATATCAAGTTTAACACTTAACAACAATCTTTGTGCAATTACAATGTATTAAAGCACCTGAAAGTCAATGGTACTTACATAGAGGATGCCATAAAAAGTCGGATTCCTTTAAGATATAAAAGCTATAAGGTCCTCACACATGTATCACCATATTATACAAAAAGTAATGCACTACACATTGTTAGTCATCTTGGAAAAAACAATGATTATGATTGGTTAAGCCACCATCATACTTATATATCATAGTGGGATACACTAATGGATGGAATCTTTATTGAGGTGCATTCTGTGATTATGAAGGAGGATTGTTTGATTTGGTATTAGGTATAACACATTGAATCATAACACAAGATTTGTTGTATATTCCTTCACGAAAGGACATCGAGTATAAACCACATGCATAGTAGATTCAAAATGCCACAAGTATTTGTTATTTTTTCAAAAATTATTATATGATAAATAATGTGTTTTATTTATGGATTAATATATGTATTTTTTTTAATTTAGATTGGCTTGTTATTATGGGAAAGTCGAGAAGCCAACACTGATCTTTGTGATCTCGATTATGATGACCCAATATATTATTATGCATCTTATTGGTTTATCATTTGCCAAAATGCACTTCAAAACTTTAGATAGATGTTAAGTCATGATGATGTTATGGCCATGGATAAGGTTACCCAGACACGAGAAAGTCGTGCTATTGATGAAGTTTCATTCACTAGTCAATATAGGCACAAATAGACTTATTTATATATTGTCAGTGTATTATGTTGCATTATTTTGTTAATGAGTTTGTATTTTATTTTACATGTATTTTAGTATACTTGTATAATTGTTTTTATAATTGTTTTAGCTTGGTCAGGTTGATATTTAAATATATGAATTTAGAGTAGTAGAATCTCGAATCAAAATTTTACACATGGACATGCGAACAAAGACAATAGGGTTGAGTTTTGTTGGAATATTAGTATTGTTGAAGGTTTAACTGTTTGAGAAATTATTAATTTTTATTTGTTTTTAATTTTTATGTTTATGATTTTTAGCATTTAAATTAAAGCATTTATAGGTGAACGAAGTCAACATTGATTTGTTGTGTTATTACCAAAACCAATTACCATTATATAAGTAACAATAGAATAATTTACATGAATGTGCCTAAAAACCAAAGAAAGAAAATAAAATAAATATTAGTTTAAAATGGGAAAAAATTGTAATTTTTATGCAATTCAACCTAAATCAAAAAGAAATTTTGATTATAAACTGCTTAAATTTCATTTCTAATTGGATAGCAAGTTTTAATTGTACATCAACAAGAGATTTGATAATTCTTAATTAGATATTTTATTTTAGACTTCCATTTATTTATTTTTCTCTTAAAGAATGAAGTGAATGTGACAACTCACACCACACCAACTTTATTGTCCTTACCATATTAAAGTATGTGTGTAATCACCTAAAAAATTTAAAGAATTTATTTTGGGGTTTGGGGTTTAGATTTTAAAGTTTAGGGTTAGTTTTTAATAGTTAGTGTTTGGGTTTAGAATTTATAGTTAGTTTTTATTAAGAGCTTGGAGTTTGGATTTTAGGGTTAATGTGAATTTGATATTGCAGTACAATTTGTTTTTTAAAAGTGTTTTTTAATTGAAAATGCGTTAAAATGATGTTTTAATTTATTTTTTGATATCAACACAGCAAAATCATCTAAAAAACATCAATTTGATGTTTTTCAAGTGAAAAACAATTTAAAAAACACTTTAGAAAGCATAATCTAATGGGAAAAAAAAATGTCTAATGTTTATTGTTTGGGTTTAGATTAGGGTTAGGGTTAGTTTAGGTTTTAGGTTGTTATTAATGTTTTGAGTTTGGATTAGGGTTAGGGGTTATGAGATTAGGGTTAGAGATAGGAGCTTGAATTAGGATTAGGGTATTTTTTAAAGATTGTATTTAGAGTTATCTTGTGTTTGGTAAATGTCACAGTTTCGAAACACAAATATCTCTAAATATTACATTTGAGAACCACAATATATTTCAAATTATGTTATTTTACTAATTTTTTAATTATTTAATCAATAGTTTTTAAATGGTGCTAATAAGTTAAAATACCCTTAAACATTTTGATAATTTCTTGAAAACACTTTGAAAATCATTATTTTAATTTTTTTTATTCAAATATATTTTGAAAAGTATCTTAAATGTATTGAAATACTTAAGCATTTTTAACTATCTTGATTTCTTCCACTTATTTGAATTTTACATCAATTCAGACAACTTCAATATTAATTTAGAATCTTAATTAGAATTCCAGGACTATATATTTTTTTTAACTGAACCAGGAAAATTCTACCATTTTAATTTTAATATATTTCCTGAATTCCACATTTCACCACTTAAGGTCGGTCACGTGCATTCTCCACAACTTTGGGTGAACATTAAATGTAGCAAAGCCTAGGGAACTGCACCTAGCCACATTCACTATAAAGCCTAAAGAACACTGTATAGTATTATCGTACTGTAAAGTTTCACATCTGAACTTCTTCATTAGCACCAGCCATGGCCTCTCTCTCTGAATTCTTCTCCCACCTCTATTCCATGTCCATAGTCTTCCTCAGTCTTCTACTCGTTGAAATTGTAATTCTATTCCAGTCGGTCATCGGAAGTACCTTGAAGTCCAATAAACCAATAATTAGCACCACTCAGTATCTTAAACACATGGAAGAAAAAAATCCAACTATTTCTTACAGTGAAAAATTGACGAGGCAACAAGGTTCGATGGAATGTGCTGTCTGTTTGTCTAAATTTTCGGAAGGCGAAAGTGTGAGGAAATTGAATTGCAAACATACATTCCACAAGGATTGCTTAGACAAATGGTTACAGCAATCTTTGGCTACATGCCCACTTTGCAGGGCTAAGGTTTTGCCAGATGAGATTGTAGCCAAGTATGATCGGATGCAAAATCAGATAGGGTATGATGGGAGTGACGAGGAGATGGCGCCCTTTTTGCTATCTGCACTACCTGGTAATGGTCTGCAAAGAATATTTTAGTCTGTAATTCGTGTTGAACAAATTACTTGTTCTTATATTTTATAAACCACCTTATAGATGCATTTCAATATGAACTTTAGTGGATGAGTTTCTTTAGATTTTCTCCTATAATTTTAATTTGCTACTGTATGCTTATACAGGTAATTAAATTTATTGTGGAAATCAAATGAAGCTCTTTTCAAATGTCCTATGCTGCAAAACTTTTTAGAATAATCTTATGGGAAAGAAGAAGGAGAAAGCTTGGTTTTTGATGCGGACCCACATTATTTTTGTTGTTGTTTGTGTGTATGATAATAGTTATTTGTCTTCTTCTAACTGTAGAAACACTTCTCTGAGTGGGTCTTGGAAAATTCCGAGCATATCTATCCCTTCAATATAAATGGGTTGCAATTTTCAGGTGCAATTTAGATGAAGCTCCATGTCCGTTGGATGCCATCTACCTCAAAACTTTCTATACGTAGCAGTAATATCCTTATAAAAATTACTCTAATATTGGCTTATCTTTTGAATTTTCTTCCAATCTGCAGCAATACGATGACGACAGATTGGGTACCAACTTATTTGGCATAGCCGAACCCGAAACACCTGTGGGTAGCATAACCTGTTTAACAAATTATACCCTTTATTTAAACCTGATGAATTTTGAGTCTTTTAATACCATATCGGATATATGGTCGTGAAAACCTTTAAGAATGAGGTTGTTTTTTCTTACACGGCTGAGTGATGGTGATAACTAGATTTTTCGATGTACCTTAACTGAGATGGTGACCCTCCGATAATTAATCTAATATGAGAATTAAAGAGTTTTGCCTGAAAAGAAAATGACATATGGTAATAGAGCTATTAAAGAAATAAGAAGAGAGAGGATGAGAGAGGAGGTTGTTTGCCTTAAATCCTAAGCCATAATGTTGTTTATATAGCAAAGAGTCTTTAAAGTTGCATGGAAAGAGAGGTAAAACTGATTAAGAGATAAGCGTTTTTAATATGTACCTTGGTAGATGTGTTTAATTAGTGATCAAATTTATGGATGGTTAAGGCAACCAGAGACGCCTGAAGTTGGTGGCAACATTAAGTGTATCCTCCACAATCTCAGTGGCTTTCCCTTGCTTATTCTAGGCCTTTTGGAGCCCAGACAAACAAGAATGCTATGAGTTACAGGAGCAGCAGATTAATACACCATTTATACGATGAATTGAATCGAAGAAGCTATACTAGAATGCAATGTCTTGTTGCATGATCTTGCTTGATTGGAAATAAAGAAATAATACATACTTCAAGAAATCTGATGGGGGTGTGAGGCACTCTAAAAAAATGACCGGCTGTCTTATTTGATGGCGAAGACTAGAAGAGGGGTGGATGAACACGTTTAACAACGTTCATAACGTTTGCTTGAAACTTTCAATAGTACATAAACGTTAAATATGTTTCAAGTTCGTTTAATTACACCTATCAAAATTTCATTTGCATAAATTGAAAGTCATGTGTTGGAACGCTAAACCTAAAGTCGTTGGTTAATTTGATATTCTGTATTTAATAATCAATTATCACTTGCTACTTTTTTCTTTGAGAAGACATCACTTGTGAATGAGCTTTGAAAGCTATATTATTTCTTGTGACGAAGTCAGCTAGAAATCCAACATGTGAAAGATAAACATGATTATTAAACAAATTGTTTGTTTTCCTCTTCTTTCATTGTCATCTACTGCTTACAAATGTCACCCACTTAGCTAAAAATTCTATATTGGAATGAAGAATCATCTTGATGACTTGAATGTTCTTCACTCCCGCACTTTTACATAATGTTTAGTATTGTGATAGTTTTTATAGTTATGGTTTGAAAAATATTATTTTATAAAAAAACATTTTTTATTGAGGTTGGTTTAGTATTTATATATGTTTGGTTAAAACCGTGGTCAAAATTGAGGTTGAACAAAAAATAATTTAATGTGTTTGGTTAAGAATATTTTTCAAATTAAGGTTATAAAATAACTAAAAAGATATATATTAATATTGATGATTTTTAATTTAAATATTATAAATTTAACTATTGCTATTACATCATGAAATAAATAATACTTTATATAAAATATTTTTTATTCTTTCATTAAACTATCTATAATTCTATCACGTACGAAATTCATCCGACAAGGACTACAGTTTTCATTGTTTTTTGAGCATACAACAAAATCAGGTAAAATATCATCATGAACAAAATTGGGATTATGATTAAATTTTGTAAATGCTACGCCATCATGCGATCTCCTTCTAATTTATATAGTATCATTGAATACTATTAAACACTAATTTTTCAAATAAAACACAATTAAAAATAAAAAAAAATAGATTTTTTTTACTGGATCAGACCTAATCCAATGTATTTAGGTTTGGGCCTGACCCGATCCAATCATAAATAGTGGAGACATTCTCCACTGTTCACTTTGCAAGAGTGAATAGTGGAGAGTGAATCTCCACATACAGCATAAGAAGATAAGCAGCTTGAAGTTGATTTCGGTTAACCTGCATTTTAAATGCAAATTAAACTAGGTTCCACAAATAGTAAATTATGTTTTATAATTTACCAAACAGTTTTTTTCTGTGATTTGCTTCAAAAGCAAAAGCAACTACAAAAACAAACACCCTCTAAAATTTGAAGGTTTTATCCATGAGAGATACAAGTGTAAAGATTTCAAAGGCTCTAGTCATGTCATATATCAAAAGATTAGAGAGAATGAAATGATTAGAATGCTGTTAGTCTTGTTTGTCAGTTAAGAGAATTAGTTAGTATTATTTAGTGAAAAATAGATAAGGTGAATAAGCTTCTTACTGTAACAATATATAAATTGATGTCAAATAAGGGAACAACATTCAATTAATAAAACAGAGAATCAAAACAGAATTTCTTCTTTCTCTTTGTTTAATAGAATCCTTCTCTGCTTTTCTTCATCTCTCTCTATTTTTTTTTCTGTGTAAATCTCATTATCCTAACAACAAGAACTTGATAACTGAGATCTCATCATTGATCACATGAACAACTTAGCATAACATTATTTTGCCTACAAATAGAATTATGTGCAAAGAATAAGCAAACAACAAACAGAAGAAACATCAACTATTATCAAAATTCCAAAACTGTCAGATAACAGTAAATTCTGGATTTGTAATGGTTTCTTGAAGAGTTTAGAGCTGTGTGTTTTTAAAAATCATAAAAACAAGAACTTTGCAGTCACCGAGGTTTTTTAGTATGGCCTTTTGAAAATAGCTTTGGATAGTGACAAAATATTTATTTTGTATTGTGCATATCAAAATAACGGTACAAGACTTGATCGTATATAGCTATCAAACTTAGATTTACAAGGAAGGTAAATATATAGATTTAATGATCATGAATCATCTATAATAAACAATATTAAATATGAAAACTAAATATAATTTAATATCTCCTTCAAACTCAGGACAATAAAGTCCTTATGAGTTTAGTTTGGATGCTAAACCTTGAAAGTAAACAATGGGTAGGTACTTTGTGAAGATATATACAAGAACTGAAAGAATCATCTAAGAAGAAACAATAACTACAGGTGTCATAAGGGACATTTCGGCAAGATGATTATGATTGATTTGGTAAAATAAAAAAAAAGTTGATAGTGAGTTTTACAGTAATTAAAAACACTAAACAATATTAAAAGATTATAGGTAAGGAGTTGGTTATATTAAAAAAAAGATGAAAATTACTCTAAAATATCTTAACTAAGATAAGCTAATGCATTTTTTTAAAAAAATAAATGATACCTGATGTGCTTTCATGCTAAGAAATTGTCTAAACAATTATGTGTATTTGTTATTAAAGGTAAAAGACTATAAAGATCTAAAACAGTGATTTGAGATTAAAACCCAACAATAAAGCTTAATCCTCATTTTTAAATTATAGGCATTGGACCTAGAAAGAATAATGGATGATAAGTTGGGCTTTGACCCATTTCTTTGGTCTAAAATGTATTCAAAGACCACTATTCACGCACAACGAGTTTTTGTGGTGGCATGTTGACCTAGCCCAGTCTTACTTGTAATGATAAGGAGAAGTATATCGGAAAATGAATTGCAAGCATTTCACACATGATAAATAATATGCTCATACATATATTAGAAAAATATCTATAAGGTCTGTTAAAGAACTAATTTAACTTAATAGTTTAAACTATTAAGTGAAGTTTTAAGATATAATTTATATTATTCTTTAACAAAGTCATATCAATTATCTTTTCAAAACAAACTTTTGATTTTTATGTGTAAACAATAAAGTTTTAACTTCTCGAGGAGAACAAGATTATAAGGAATGGATCATTCTTAGATTAACTCTATGATAAAAAAACAAAAATAAAATCCTTTATTTATATTTTTAAAAATGACAGATTTCTAACTTCTCAAGGGCAGGATTTTGATGAGGAATATACTATCCTCGGGTTGATTACTTGATAAAACAGGAACAAAACTTTTTATTTATAATTTTTTAAAAATAAAAAGGTTTTAACTTGAGATCTTTAAGAGAATTGTACCATTCTCATATTGATTATTTGATAAAACAAAAAAATCAACAAACAACCACATGTGGAAAATTAAAAAAATAACATATAATCATATCGTTGAAATAAAATAAAAGCACAAATTTTACAATAAACCAAATGTACACATTCACAAGTAGAATTCTTCCATTAAAGTTAAAAAATTATACCTTGGATAATTCAAACTCATCCTCCCAACACAATTATTAATCCCAACATTATCATAGCTTGAAGGATAAAATCCTCGACGGCTTCTTACCCCCGCTTTTCCATGCAAAAACACAGTTCCCAACCCTTCAAATGTTAAACAACACATAAAAATCAACAACATATTTCAAATCATTCAAAATAGACAAATCAATGCATTGGTTTACAAATATGGCCTTCGAGAGCTGCTAACTTAGGCCGAAGACTGTTGGAATTGGACTGGAACAATGAAGTTGCGTGGCTTAACGGGCTGTCACTATTTTCGACGTGCGGGTGTACACTCCACCACTACTGGGGCGCGTCTCTTTTCAGCTCAGGAATGCCTTCTTCGTTTCTTCCTCCCTACTCCGGTGATGAAGTCCACCGCCACTTGAGAAGGGAAATCGGGCCAAGGAAAGTTCTGGTTTTTTTGTTTTCTTTCTCTCTTCACGTGTTTTTTCTACTGCTACTACTATCATCATTGTTTGTTGATAGCGATGCCATTTTTGGATGGGTTTTGGTGGAGCTGATCGGTAGAAGGCGGTGGTAACTGGTTTGGGTTGTGCTTTGTTGTGGGAGAGTTGGGAGGAGAAAAATGTGTTTTGTGGTGGTTGATAATGCTATGATGATTGGCAGTGAAGGGAGAGAAATATGAATAGATGAAAGATGGAGACATGGTTTGTTTCTTTAGCTGAAATTGGCAAAGAAAGGCTGAGAATGATGAAGGGAATAGTGGGTTGCTGAAGATTTTTCCTTAATTGGCTATTTTTTTCCGACTAAAATACCCTAGCACCTCTTACCATAATTACTTAAATTTATTTCATTCAATATATATATATATATATATATATATATATATATATATATATATATATATATGTTTGTATGTATGTATGTATATGTATGTATGTATATGTATGTATGCGTGTGTATGTATGTAAATTCACTATTAAAAATACTGAAATATCCTTGCGCTTGCTGTGTTAATTTTTTTTATCCTACGTTGTATTTTTATTATTTTACTATTAAAAAAAATATTAAATAGACTAAAATGCTCTAAACAAATCAATAATTACTAACACATCGTGTAAAAATATAAAATTACTTCTAATTTAAAAACAAGTATTTTTTGAAAAAGACAAAATATATAGTCAGTATAATATATAGTGATGAGTAAAAAAATATAAAAGAGCTATACAGATTTTGCCTTTTGTTTTAGTTGTTTTTGTTATTTTGTATGGCATATGAAAAGTACCTTTTTATTTTAATTCATAATTTTAAAATTTATCTTTTTATAAATAATTTATAACAAAAATGAGTTACATTATTAGTAAAAAAAAAATCACTAAAGCAAAATTAAACAAAAAGGGAGTTGGTAAGTTAGAATCAATAAATTAGAAATTAAGATTTTAATTTCTTATTAAATCAAGAGCTTGTGTCTATTTCATGACTGCCGGTTTGATTATATCAAAACTTACTTCTAACCAATCATATTTAATTATATCTTCTTTTAAATAAAAAAAATTAAAAATAACTTAACTCAATTTACAAACTTCATAGACACTGAAACTAAATTAAATTAATTAGTCAGCTAACAAATAAGAGTTTTGAGCTAGTTAAACTCTTGTTTCTTTGACCATATAACCTTCTCTTTCCCGCTATGTTATATTCTTTTTTATCTGTTAGTTGATTTAATTTACGAAATAATTAAGCAAATCAATTGAAAATGACATGTAGTACTTGAGAGAAATCTCAACTGTGTTTAAAGTGCTCTAATTTAATTAGTTGATTAATATAACTTTTTTTATGTTTTAAAATTTTGTAGCTGACATCATTTTTAACCACCCATACAATTATATAATT
>Ga0325404_1001552_pt1 | contig 24322 bp, 20 predicted proteins | sample PopdelMetagenome_18_FD_205664 | JGI IMG/M metagenome (GOLD analysis project Ga0325404, IMG submission 205664) | Populus deltoides microbial communities from Bellville, Georgia, United States - Xylem-Control-R1 | ecosystem: Host-associated > Plants > Phyllosphere > Stem > Wood/Secondary xylem...
TATTATTATTACTACTATTATTGTTGTTGTTATTGTATTGTTGTTAACTATAATTTATACAATAAACCTCCCTGTGGTTCGACCCCGGTCTTGCCGGGTTATTTATTACTTCGACACTCCTGCACTTAGGAGAAGACATCAATCTTTTGGTCATGTCAACAGAACAGAAGGAAAAGGTTTGAAACAGACGAACACAGACCAAGCAACCACCATGCTTTCAACGTTGCTGCAGCTTCTTCATCTCCATGTCTGTTCTCTCACCTCATGCATGCATTTGTTTTCTTTGTGTTTGCATTGTTCAAGTGAATTTTAATTCACTTGAACAGTAACATGGTCTCTTTGCATGCATTTTACTTTGTGTGTGTGCTGTTCAAGTGAATTAATTCACTTGAACAGTAACCCGCCAACTTTGATTAAACTGTAACTGCACCCTTTTTGTGTCCAGCCGGGTCACTTGCTTGGGCAAGTGACCAGGCCAGACCTACTTTTTTTTTTCTTCAAAAAATAAAAAGAAAAAGAGATTTATGATTTTCTGCCATATTTATTTTAAGATCTGAATTTTTTTTATGCTGTAAAAAATATCAATCTTGTATGTAGGATACTCGGTTTTCGACGCAATGTGACAAATATACATATAGATCAAAAAAATGTTTTCATGCATACGGTCAATACCCTAACATGTTTTGACACTTTTTTTTATACAAAAATAATGGAAGTTTCGAAAATGTGTTTTCGCATGGATTTCTTAAACACAACAAAAATTATTTTCTTGCATTTCTAGATTTTACAACATGTTTGTAAAACTCCAAAGGGTATTGGCCAATATTCCAAAAAAATAAAAAAAATCTTATTTTAGGGGAATTCATCTATTATTAAGGAAGCAATATGTCAATGAGATAATTATTGAATCATATATAATTACTGCAATATAAAATACCATAGATATATGATTTGATTCGTGCTGGTTATAGAAAATAATCAATGCAATATAAAATACCATATATATAGGATTTGTTGGTGCTGATTATAAAAGGCAATCTCTGCAATAATTATTGCAATATTTCCTTGAATAGCACGTGTAGAGATTTATATATAAGTAAACCTCTAGTCATATAGGGGGGAATATTCAAAAAGGGGCAATTTTTTCAGAAAAGGGGAGCCAAACACAAAAACCCTAAAGATAAAAAACCCTAAACCTGTTTCATCTTCCTCTTCTAGTCGCTCCCTCCCTGCTTTTGTTTTTTGCTCCCGTGAACCAGCACAAGCCTTCCTCTTCTCCATCCAACAGCTTATAAATGTCGTCCCTTCCTCACGCCAGCCACCCACCCTTTGGGCAAACCAGCAGCCGTCCCCATCTCCTTCCCCACAGCAGCCGGCCACAAACCTCTCTCAGCCTCCCAGCACACCACAGAGACCGCCCACTGCACTTCCTCATCTTCATTTCCCAATATTGCAGCAATCAATCTCCTTCATCGCCAATCACCCAGCTCACCTAGACCAAACTTCAGCCTCCAATAGCAGCAGCCAAAGAAACAGCCCAAATCCAGCGCCGCCGCCGCCTAATCGCAGGAGCTGCCACCGGGAGAAGAAGGAAAGAACAGCAAACTGAGAAGAAGAAAGAAGACAGAACTTAACAGATCTAAAAAGGAAAAAAAATACAAGAACAATCTGGACAGAAATGGATTAAAATCAACTGCCTGCGTTTTCTTTTTTCTTGTTGCAGGTCACCGTCGGCGAGGAAGGGAAGAAGGGGTGAAACCAAGTCAGATCCACCATGTCCCTTGTTTTTTTCTTGCGGTGGCGCGTGAACCCACGCGTCGCCAGTGGTGGCGGCACGTGGAGGAGACGCGCCGCCACTGTTCCTGCAGTCCAGATAGCCTCATCTGCAATTCCTGGATTTTTGAGGGTTTGTTTTTGTAATTTTTACATGCTGGATTATGGATTTAAATTGCTGTTAGTGGTTTTGTTTAATTTCTGTATTTGTTTAACATGTAATTATATATGGTTGTATGAGAAAAAATATAATAGAAAGGGATGTGTGTGTGTTTGTTTGTTTTTTTATGTTATTAAATTATAAGATCAAAAAGATAAAAAAATTAATTTAATGTTTTAATTTGTATATGGTCAAGTATCTAAAGGACAAATAAAATCATGTTGTATTTCCCGTGAAAAAGTAAGAACACGTTTCTATATATTTTTAGGATTTAATAACTTATTTATTAAAGCCTTAAGAATTTGACTAATATGTGGTTTGTTGACTTTAGTTGTGATTAAAGGTGATGTTTGTGTTTTTAACAAAGAAAATATAAAAAATGTTGTGTGTTGCATACGGCCAATATCCTAACATTTTTTAAACGTTCTTTTTTATAAAAAATATTGAAAGTTTTGAAAATGTGTTTTCGCATGGATTTCTTAAACACAACAAAAATTATTTTCTTGCGTTTCTAGAATTTACAACATGTTTGTAAAACTCCAAAGGGTATTGGCCAATATTCCAAAAAATACAAAAATCTTATTTTGGGGGGAATCCATGTATTATTCACCATTAATGTTTGGATAAAGAAATCCTAAAGGGATGAATATCCAAAATATTATTGGGAATAACTTGTTATTATTCACTGTTAATATTTGGATAAAAAAACTCTATGTGGTAAATATCCAAAATAATTTTCTAGAAATAATAAGTCATCGCACATCCTTGAAAGAAGCCTTGATTATAATTGAGGACATTTCAATTTCTGACTCCATGGTTTACGAGTCATGAGAGTATGAAACACTAAGACAAAAATAAGCTTTTAAAGCGTCTTGAATTTCCTTATATATCTAAATTTTTGTCCCTCCTTCTTGTGATTTACTCTTGAAATACTAAGGGAAAAATGAGCTTTTAAAGCACATGGAATCTCCTTGGATTTCTATCTTAATAAATTTAGTCTGGATCAAATACAGATTTTAAGAGATCTGCATTGGTTCTCCTTGGTACTTAGTAGACATATCTAAGGGTGTGATCCACATTGACCAAGAGTTATTTCTTTTTAAACTTTCAGCTCAAATACATTCATCATAGCAAAACATATCCTAGGAAAACACTAACACCATAACAATTATTGTAATAGTTCGACTGTACGACTCGATCAATGTTAAAAGATTCCAATGTATCCTCTTTATTTGAGGGTAAATAGTTTTTTTTCCAAAAATTCGATAGAGTTTCGTTTGCATTTAGGACATCTCAAGTTATCGACTACTATTAGTTTAATCAATCAACCCATCATCACAAAGTCCCTTAATTTCGGACCTTATATCAAACCTCATAATTCCACACAATATATATATATATATATATATATCCTACGAGTAAGTTTAATATGAACATAGTCCAACACATCATATCATAAAATTTAAAGGAAAAGAAATACTAACATGCAAAGAAAGTATTTACAATATAAGAAGTGTTCTTAAATATTTCAAAAGGGTTACTTACAAGATAACTAAAATACTATATGCTAAGCTGAACCTTTATAAATATATCATGGTTTGCACAAAAGTATACTACATAAACACGTTAATTCCCTTTTGTTTTAAGTTAAATATTTACATAAGCTTCACAAAGTAGAGTCTTAAACTAATGATCTTCCTGGATGTTTGATGGACCTGTTACATAAATAAACATACCATTATGTTGATAAAGAATATATGTATGTTCATGTAATGAATACGAATGAAGTATTAATTTTCTATCGAATCCATGAGAATTCTAACAAAGAACTTATATTTTGCTTATAAATCTTTTAAACCCAATTAACACTCATATGTATATTCTTAATTGAATAATCTTATTTACTTGCATAAACTGGGTGACCCTGCAAAGTTTAATCCTGATATTCATTTCCTGGCAATCCTATCACGGATGCCATTAGCTGTAGCTAATCATGTAAATCATTTTCCGGCAATGCTATCACGGATGCCATTAGCCGAAGCTAATCATGTAAATGCATTAGGCTTTATTTAGAATGAACACGATATTTATTATAATTGCATTCACCACAAGGATTCTAAATTGTATAAGTGCAAATAGGAGGGAAAATCACGCACCTGCTTCGCCTGTCTCGTGACCTCCCCTAACAGAAAATCCAATCCTGGTTGCTCCTCCTAAATCACAAGTTTTTTTTTTTTGTTATGATTCCTTCAAGCCGATATTATAAAAAATTCATATTCATCCATTACTCATATGTTACTTTCTATGCATGTTCATTTCCTCATAATAACATACATACATATATCATGTATATTTTCAGAGTTAGTATCTTAATATACAAGTGTTCGTATGACTCAATTCTTTTATATTCTTATTTATAGTATTCACGTGAAAGTCTACTGTTACTGTCTAACTTTGAACTGTTACTGTCCAATTTCCAATTGTTACTGTCTGACTTTGAAATGTTACTATTTGACTTTGAACTGTTATTGTTTGACTTTTCCAAATATTATTGTCTGACTTTGAATTGTTACTATCTGACTTTTCCAACTGTTACTGTCTGACTTTGAACTATTACTGTCTGACTTTGAACTGTTACTGTCCAATTTCCAACTGTTACTGTTTGAACACTCATCAGATTTTTAACTATATCTAAAGTTCTAAAACTCCATTTTAAGTGAGATTGATCTCGTTAGAAAGCTAAGACACGAGGTTACTAGTTCTCTGAGGGAGGAGAACCCAGTTTTGCCTCCAAGATAGTCAAAATTATTCATTTACTAATTAGTCCTACTGCCCTACATAATCAGTCACGACTCAGTCTCAGTTGCTAACCCATAACTAGAGTTCTACATCTCCAAATTGAGCAAGACCAGTTTTCTTGGTTAGCTAATTCCCTCATCCTCCTACCCAAAATCTCATCGAAAGTTAGGAGACAAGTCTATCCAGATTCGTCTTCCCCTCCCCTTCACACAATACTTTCATAAATTACATACCACACATATGAATTAACTTAATCTCAACAACAAGTATTTTTTCCCCAATTTATGTCTAAGAACCCTAACCTATGATTCAATATCAAGGCATCAATTCTTTATCAAATTTAAAAAATGAATTTTTTTTAAGATCATGTTTAGAATACCTTACCCGGTACAAATTAAGATTTTGATCTTCAACCAGTTAAAGATTTTCAACTCCCTCCTTTCTTTTCTTCTTGTTCAATTTCCCTCCTTTCTTTTCTTCTTATTCAATTTCTTGGTAATCCTTTGCTTTCAAGTGTTTATCCCATCTATAAGCTCTTAATCTTGGATGGGTTCTTGAAATTTTAGTGTTTCTCTCTTGATTTCTCAAGAATGGATATAAAACTCTTTATCTTCTCTCCTTATGGTTCCTACAGATTTTTTTTTTGTGAGGAGAGAGTATTTATACTCTATATTTTCCCTTATTTGCATTTAGGCCCCCCTTTTCCTTTAAGTGTATTATTCTCTTCAATTAAATCCAACCCTCAACAATACTGGGTTTATTATAATGTCTCGAATTATTTCGCCCGGAAATTTATATTCAAAAATTTCTAAATTTCTGTTTTTTTTAACCATATGCATGAATTTCTTCATTTTTATTTATTTATTATTTTTCCCGGGGTTTACATTCTCCCCTCCTAATAGAAATTTCATCCTCGAAATTTAAGTGATGTACCTGAGTTTATAAACAAGTCGAGGAATTTTCATCTCATTTCTGATTCTCTCTCCCATGTTTCTTCCTCGATTTGTTAGCTTCGCCATAAGACTCTAATGATGGAAACTTTCTTATTATGAAGTTCTTCTTGCCCCAATCGAGTATCTTTATCGGTCTTACCTCAAGTGTTAAGTCTTCTTTTACCTCCATTAGCACTTGAGGTAACACTCTTGAAGGGTCTACATCGGCTTTTACAGCAAAGAAACATGGAATACATTGCGAACCTTGGCCAACTGTGAGGGCAAGTTTATTTCATAAGCTACAGGTCCGATACATTTTTGAATTTCGAATGGTCTAATGAACCTCAGAGCTAACTTCCCCTTCATGCCGAATCTCAGCATGTGCTTCCATGGAGCTACCTTCAGAAATACTTTATCTCCAGGACAAAATTCAAGTGGTCTTCTTCGAATATCTGCATACTTCTTCTGTCTATCCTGAGCCACTTTCATTCGATCCTTAATGATCCTCACTTTTTCAGTAGTGATTTGTATTAATTCCGCCCCATACAGCTTTCTGTCCCCAACTTCTTCCCAACACAAGGGTGTCCTACACTTTCTGCCATAAAGAGCCTCAAATGGGGCCATTCCAATTGTTGTCTGATAACTGTTGTTATACATGAATTCTACTAGTGACAGGTGCTCCTCCCAGTTTCCACCAAATTCCAAAGCACATGCCCTAAGTAAATCTTCTAAGATCTGAATCACTCTCTCAGATTGGCCATCAGTCTGTGGATGAAAGGCAGTACTGATACTCAAATTTGTCCCCAAGGCACGTTGTATGCTCGGCCAGAGACGTGAAGTAAATCTTGGGTCTCGGTCTGAAACAATTGATATTGGGACTCCATGAAGCCTTACAACTTCGTTCACATAAATCTTAGCCAACTTGTCAACTGGATCTGTCATCTTTACTGGTAGGAAAAGGGCAGACTTAGTTAGTCGATCCACAATGACCCAGATTGCATCATTTCCCCTCTTTCCTCTGGGTAGTCCCAACACAAAGTCCATTGTGACCATCTCCCACTTCCACTCAGAGATTGGTAATGGTTGTAACAGCCCTGCCGGTTTTCGGTGTTCTACTTTTACTTGTTGGCAAATACTACACTTTGCCACGTAACCAGCCACTTCTTTTCTCATATTTGGCCACCAGTAGTACTGCTTCATATCCTGGTACATCTTAGTACTACCTGGATGTACAGTGAACTTAGACTCGTGAGCTTCTCGTAGTAACTTTTGTTTAAGGGCTTTGTTGTTAGGCACATACATACGTCGCCCCAACATCACTATTCCATCATCACCCATTCGAAGAAGAGTTTCACCCCCCAATTCCAGTTTGATTCTCACTTTTGACACCTCATCATCATGTTGTTGTGCCTCTAATATTTGCTCTCAATATCCTGACTTCACCCTTAGTTGAGCCATTAAGGATCCTTCCAGACTCACACCTAATATTGCCCCTAATCTCTTTAGCTCAATCATGATTTCCTCATTCCAAGTCATTGGTCCACTCCTAATCACTTTCTCTTTATGGCTGAGAGCATCCACGACGACATTCGCTTTTCCTGGATGATAATCTATAATACAGTCGTAGTCTTTAATTAATTCTACCCATCTCCGTTGTCGCATATTCAACTCCTCCTGCGACATCAGTTATTTAAGACTCTTATGATCCGTGAAAATTTGAACCCGGGATCCGTATAAGTAGTGCCTCCATACTCATAAAGCAAAAACTACTGCTACCAATTCTAAGTCGTGAACTGGATAATTGACTTCATGAGTCTTCAGTTGTCTCGATGCATAGGCAACTACTTTTCCATACTGCATTAGAACACAACCCAATCTTTTTCTTGAGGCATCACTATAGACTACAAGCCATCTATTCAGGATGGAAGGATTAGTACGGGGGCAGTAGTAAGCCTTCTCTTCAATTCTTAAAAGCTCTCATCGCACTCCTTTGACCCCTCCCATCTTATGTTCTTCCTGGTGAGTCATGTTAATAGAGTTGCTATCGTTGAAAACCCTTCGATAAATCTTCTATAATACCCTACCAATCCGAGAAAACTATGAATTTTAGTTACCGTAGTAGGCCTTTTCCATCTCAAAACTGCTTCCACCTTCTGAGGGTCCACAAAAATGCCTTTTGAAGACACTACATGCCCCAAAAAGGTAACTTCTTTTAACCAGAAGTCACATTTATCCAACTTGGCATACAACTGGCGGCTCCTTAGAGTTTGTAGTGTCTATCTCAGATGTTGTTCATGCTCCTCATAGGATTTGGAGTAAACCAAGATGTCATCGATGAATATGACAACAAACTTATCAAGGTATGGTTGGAATACTCGGTTCATTAAATCCATAAAAAGTACTTGATCATTAGTTAATCCAAAGGGTAGCACTAAGAAATCAATGTTTCCGTAGCGAGTTTTGAAGGCAGTTTTCGACACATCTTGCCCCTTGATTCGCATTTGGTAGTATCCTGATCTTAAATCAATCTTTGAGAATACTTTGGCACCCTTTAACTAATCGAACAAATCATCTATCCGCGGAAATGGATATCTGTTCTTTACCGTCACCTTATTCAACTGACGGTAATCTATGCAAAGCCTCAACGTTCCATCCTTCTTCTTCACAAATAATACAGGTGCCCCCCAAGGTGAGTTGCTTGGTCATATGAACCTTTTGTCTAAAAGCTCCTGCAATTGAATTTTCAACTCATCCAATTCTTTTGGGGCCATTCTATACGGTGGTTAGGCTATAGGAGACACCCCGTGCAATATATCTATAGTGACTTCAACTTCTCTTTCTGGGGGTAGTCCTGGCAATTCTTCAAGAAATACATCTAGAAATTCCCTCACAATTGGAATGTCAGACAGTCCTATTTTACCCTTTTCCGAATTTATCACATAGGCAAGGCATGTTGTACAACCTTTCTTTAGTAGTTTTCTCGCAACCATATCCGAGATCATATTTGGAAAGTTGGAAGTTCTCTCCCCCTTAAAGACCATTGTTTCACCCTTAGCCCCTTGGAAGGTTACTATTTTTGTAAAGCAGTCTAGACGAGCCTTATTTTTGCCCAACCAATTCATACCTAGAATTATATCAAAATCACTTAATTCTAGGGGTACTAAATATGCTTTTAGTTCACACCCATTAATGTTAATTCCCACCCCTTCAAATACAACATTTGTTTCCATAGTTTCACCCAAAGGTGTCCCAATAATAAATCTTTTTTCTACCTTTTTTGTTTCCTTACTCAATTTGGTTACACTTTTATTTGCTATAAAGGAGTGAGTGGCACTAGAATCAAACAAAACATGCATTTGATAGTCATTCATTTGCAGCATACCTGCCACCACATCTGATGCTACTCTGACATCCTCCTGGGTCATATGGAAAACCCTTCCTTGATCCCTTTTATTTTGCACTCTAGATTGTCCCTCATTTGAGTTAGCTCCTGACTGAGTCGACCTTCCCGGTCTGTTTACTGTGATAGACTGCTGATGACTCTGACTTTACTGCCTATGTCTCTAAGGCTATTTAGTGTTTAACTAGGGGCATTCCCTTTTAAAGTGACCCTTCTCACCATAGTGATGACATCCTCTTCCCAAGTACTGACAGGTTTTCCACTTATGACCTTCTCCTCGACATATATAGCATCGTCCAGGAGAAACTATACAACTCTCGGGGTGTCTTTGTTCACACTGAGCACATCAAGGATAGCCAATTTACTTCTGATCATTATGCCCCCTTGCAGCTATAGCCCTGGAGTGGGTCTGACCACTTCCCGACCTCCCATCGATATCCCATCGGAAGCTAGTTGACGTCCCCCCTTTCTTTTTGAATTGAAGGAACTGTTCGCCTTTACCTTTCTTTGAAAGTGGTGGCCTGCCTAAAAATTCCATATCCTTTCGTTTTCCTGCACCCTCATGACTCTGTTAGCCTTCTTCCATACAAGCCTCCAAGGCCTGTGCTTCTTCAATCAGTTCCCTTACTATTTTGAATTGCAAAGCAATTAACCCCTGCTTTAATTCTTGTCTGAAGCCATCCCTTAACTTTTCTATCATATGTTGTTTCGATGGTACAAAATGTGGTGCGAATAGTGAGAGGTCATTTAATCGTCTCTCATACTCGAGTACTGACATTCCCTCCTGTATCAAAGCTAGGAATTCTTGTTCCTTCATCTTCCGATGATATTTGGAATAATATTGATTCTCAAACTCTATCTTGAAGTCATCCCAAGATAGGGTTTCTGTAGCCCTCCTCAACTGAACTGTCTCCTACAAAATCATAGCACCGTCTGATAGTAATTGAGTAACACAATCTACCCGCAAATCATGTGGTATCTTAATTTGAATCATGGTTTTCTCTACCTTTCTAATCCACCTTACCGCCACTTCAGCATTCTGTTAACCTAAGTAGGGTTCACACCCCATTTCTCTCATACTTTTCACCAAATGAACTAGTTGTACCACGTCATTAGTAGTTGTAGCTGCTTCTGAAATGGTTGGTATGATGGGTGCAGGTGGGGGTGCTGGCATAGCAGTGGCAACATTAGCCACACCTTCCATTACTGCTTTGACTAGTTGGGCCAAGAGCATCGGATCAACATAAGAAATAGATGGCCCTGCAGGTGTAGTCTGAGGGGGCTCCTCTACTCGTTCCCGCGGGGCTGACATGGTCGGTCGAACATCCCCAATTTGCCTTGGTGCCTGTCTAATTTGAGGCCCCGATGATTCTTCATGCCCTGCTTGAGTCGATACTACTGGTGCATGTGAAGCAGTATCTTCCAAAGGGCTCTCTTCTTACCCCTCGAAAAAGTCTATATTTCTATTCCCCCTCCCTGCAGAGGATAGATCTGTTCTAATCCCTTGACAGGTATGTACCATCCTACAATAAATTAATGAACATCAACAACCTCTTTTGATTTCTTCCCAGAACCTATACCAGGGCTCTGATACCAATTGTAATAGTCTAACTGTACGACTCGATCAATGTTAAAAGATTCCAATGTATCCTTTTTATTTGAGAGTAAATATTTTTTTTTTCAAAAATTTAGCAGAGTTTCGTTTGCATTTAGGACATCCCAAGTTATCGACTACTATCAGTTTACTCAATCAACCCATCATCACAAGGTCCCTTAATTCCAGACCTTATATCAAACCTCATAATTCCACACCTCATACAATCCACACAATATATATATATATATATATATATATATATCCTACGAGTAAGTTTAATATGAACATAGTCCAACACATCACATCATAAAATTTAAAGGAAAAGGAATACTAACATGCAAAGAAAGTATTTATAATATGAGAAGTGTTCTTAAATATTTCAAAAGGGTTAATTATAAGATAACTAAAATACTATATGCTAAGCTGAACCTTTATAAATACATCAAGGTTTGCAAAAAAGTATACTACATAAACATGTTAATTCCCTTTTGTTTTAAGTTAAATATATACATAAGCTTCACAAAGTAGAGTCCCAAACTAATATCTTCTTGGATGTTTGATGGACCTATTACATAAATAAACATACCATTATGTTGATAAAGAATATATGTATGCTCATGTAATGAATATGAATGAAGTATTAACTTTCTATCGAATCCATGAGAATTCTAACAAAGAACTTATATTTTGATAAAAAGTTATGTTTATTCAATGTGGGATAAAAAACTTTTTGATATAAATACTTCAACTTAAAAGGATAACATAGTATATTTTCAATGTGGGATTTGAAGCCCTTTGATAAATATACTCTATGTTCCCAAGAAAAAAGTTATTTTTTTAATGTGAGATTTGAAGCCCTTTTGTATATATACTCTATGTTCAAAGGAAAAAAGTTATGTTCTATGTTCACAAGAAAAAAGTTATGTTCTTTCAATGTGGGATTTGAAACCTTTTAGTATATATACTCTATGTTTCCATGAAAAAAAGCATTTTTTTAATGTGGGATTTGAAGCCATTTCGTATATATACTCTATGTACACAAGAAAAAAATTATGTTTTTTCAATGTGGGTTAAAAAAAATGTTTTGATTTAAATACTTCAACTTAAAAGGATAACATAGTATTTTTTTTCAATGTGGGATTTGAAGCCCTTTAATATATATACTTTATGTTCCAAAAAAAAGTTATTTTTTCAATGTGTGATTTGAAACTCTTTCGTATATGTATTCTATGTTCACAAGAAAAAAGTTATGTTTTTTCAATGTGTTATATATACTTTATGTTCACAAGAAACAAGTTATGTTTTTTCAATGTGTGTGTGATAAAAAACTTTTTGGTATAAATACTTAACTTAAAATGATAACGTAATATCTTTTCAGTGTGGGATTTGAAGCTTTTTAATATATATACTATATGTTCATAAGAAAGAACTTATGTTTTTTCAATGTGGGATAAAAACTTTTTTGGTTTAAATACTTTAACTTAAAAGGATAACATAGTATCTTTTCAATGTGGGATTAAAAACTTTTAAAATATTCTTTTAAACTTCATTATTTACAACATGTATAACCTATATTCATATGGATTTTTTCTTAATTTTTTCATATTAAATATTAAAATTTTAAATATATTTTTTTAATTTTCCAGGTTGACCCATGAAATTCAGGACCCGACCTTTGGCCAGGTCAATCTAAGAAATGTTTCTTCATTGGCTATGGAGATGAAGAATTTGGGTTTCAGTTCTAGGATGATCAGAATAGAAAGATCATCAGAAGCAGGAATGTGATCTTCAATGAGAAAGTTTTGTACAAAGACAAATCAAGTGTAGAAATAGATATGGCTGATTCAGATACAAGTCCACAAAAATCTGAATTCATAAGATTAGAAGGCTTCCTGATGTTACCGAGCAGAACAAAAATCAAGAGCCTTTACAAGAAGATTCAAGCACATCTGTACCCAATACTACACAGGAAGATACAGAGCCATATGAACCTATTGTTTATGTTCGCAGGTCTTCAAAGAATGTAAAACCCCCCACAACAGTTCACACTTTTCTCAAATTATATTTTGCTGACTGATGGTGGTGAACCACAAACTTATGAAGAATCAGTATAAGATGAAAACTCAAGACAGTGGGAGTTAGCCATGAAGGATGAGATGAATTCTTTGTTGAAGAACAAGACTTGGGAGCTAACGACACTACCTAAAGGAAAGAAGGCTTTGCAAAACAAGTGGGTTTATAGAGTTAAGATTGAGCATGACGGAAGCAAGCGGTTCAAGGAAAGACTTGTTGTAAAAGGGTTTCAACAAAAGAAAGGGATTGTCTACTCTGAGATATTTCTCCAGTCGTGAAACTCACAACAATCAAAGTTGGTCTGAGAATAGTAGCTCCAGAAAATTTACATCTTGAACAATTAGATGTAAAATAGCATTTCTTCATGGTGACTTGGGGAAAGACATTTATATGCAACAACCAGAGGGGTTTGCAATACAAGGAAAGGAGAACCAAATCTGCAAGCTAAAGAAAAGCCTATACGGTTTGAAGCAAGCTCCAAGACAATGGTACAAGAAGTTTGACAACTTCATGTGTAGTTCGGGGTACACAAGATGCCAAGCTGATCATTGTTGCTATGTCAAATATTTTGACAACTCCTACATCATTCTACTATTATATGTGGATGATATGTTGATCGCAGGATCCAACATTGAGGAGATTGACAAGTTGAAACAACAGTTGTCAAAACAGTTTGAAATGAAGGATTTGGGAGCTGCTAAACAAATACATGGCATAAGAATCATCAGAGATAAAGACAAAGGCATACTAAAGATTTCACAAACAGAGTATGTCAAGAAGGTTCTCAGCAGGTTTAATATGGATAATGCTAAACCAGTAAGTACACCTTTGGGAATCATTTCAAGCTCAACAAAGATCAGTCACCAAAAATTAAGCTAGAATGTGGATACATGGATACATGGATAAGATTCCATATGCCTCAGCTATCGGTTCTTTGATGTATGCTGTCGCACGTGTGCGGCGTCGCGACAAAAAATATCCACCCTCATATTTTATCTTATCTATCAAGTATCTAGCAAATACAGTGAGACAAAGAATTCTTGTCTTTTATCTGTGGAAAAATAGAATGGGAGTTGCCACCTAGTATTTTGGTCACTAAGAACCCTAACTGATCTCAAAGCTTGGGTACGGGGACTGGTTGCGTATAGGGAAGGTATTGGCACCCCAAATACGCCCTATCTAAGGTAGGCTGCATTGTTTTATTGTATGATAAAATCTAAGGTCTTGTCGTGTTTTCTAGTTGTTGGTCCGTTTATGATTTAAGAAAAGTTTTCCTCAGTTAGGAGATCCTTATCTTATTAGGTAAAACCTAACTGTTCTAACGTCAACAAAGAATTTAATATCCGGCATACGTCTTACGTATAAGCTCGTAACCCTAGATATTAAAAGAAAACAAAATAATTTTTTTCAAATATTTGAAATATTAGCCTAGTTCTCATGGCTTTAATAAACTGGTTATTAAAGCCAAAATGCATGCCAATACCTTTTTTTAAAATTTTTGTTGTATGAAAATATGATTTTTTTTCTTTGGGATAGTTGGCAGTACATATGAAAACGAAACATTTAATTTTTTTATTTTATTGTTTGTTATTATGTTTTGACGAAAACTGGGTATTTTAATACTAGATTTGTATATTTACAGTATAAAAATACAAACCAATACTGATCAAAATGCAGTAAAATATTTGCGGAAAATCAAAATGCAGTAATTAAATTACCTTCGCACTGTTCATCCTCCTTCTTGCTGATGGCAAGAACAGAACGTTGCAACTGGAGTTGTTGATTTCTGGTATTGGCTTCCTTACGTTTTCTTTTTGTTTTTCTTACATACGAACATGCATCATTTATATTTTCAGGGACTGAGAAAGGAAGTGCACATACCTGGTTCTGGAGAGGTGAAGATGATGGTGGTGCTGTGTTCTCTACTTCGACGTGTGGACTCTCCTTCTCTCTTCCTTTTGCTCTTCTGTTTTTTTAGTTTCTTATGCTCCTCCTCCCTCTATTTTTTTTCTTTCCTCTCTCATTGCTTCTCCCTCTCTATTTTCTCTGCTCCCCTCTGTCTCGTCTCTACTCTCTCCCTTCCTTTCCAAAACATTGCCCGACACTCTCTCCTTCTCTCCCTTCTCTAATCCTCCACTATTCTCTCGTTTTCTCCTCTGTCTGTCCTTGTCTTTTTTTTTGTCCTCTGTCTGTCTCTCCTCTGGCTTTTATAGCTAGAGGATGCATGCTTTTATTGCAGAAAGATGGTAATGGCCGGCGTGTATCATGGTGGCAGGGATAACAGCCATGAGACGTGCTCCTTGATTGCGGCTCCACTGCTTACGCCTGCATTGCCTTTACTACAGAAACCGTCACGGATGAAGAAGGTGATGAACAACTGTCAAGGAAATGACGCCATTTTCTAATTCAAAATGAATATTTCTGATTTGGTCCTTGGATGTTTTTACAATTTTGTAATCAAGCCCCCTCATAAATTGTAGTTGGATCACTTGATTTTTGCGCCATTTACAAGATAGTCTTTGGTTTTTGATTCATGCGATTTGACCCTCAATTGATCAATAAACTTCTAATTTCTTCAATTTAGCCCCTGACTTGGTTAATTTCAACCCCTCTATTTACGCGGCTTTTTCGGTTTGGTCCTTAGTTTCGGATTGTTTCAATGAAGTCCCTAATTGGCCATCAAACCTCAATAATTATGCAATTAAGTCCCTGATTTGACCAAATCAACTCTTCAAATTTATAATTGGATCCTAGAACTTTAATTTCTTACAATAAAAGCTCAAATTGACTTAACAATCAATTTTCTTGCAATCAAACCCTCCATAAATTCAATTAAACCTTATATATAATTTAATTGAGTCCGTAAAGATCTGATTTTGAATATGTTTTCTCAAAATTGAATTTTCTTTGTCAACAATGCTCTCATCAGTCAATGATATACTGTCAAATTTCAATTCTTATATTTTTGAACCTTCTCAACCAATTTCTAGCCATTTTATGGGCATTCATTATCTTTTTCTCGCTCCAATTATTTTTTTGGATTTCTTCCGAATATATATTTTTGTATTTTTTCATTTTTATGTTGGAACCCAAAAATGATTAACAACAGATGCCACCTCTTTACAATACTTACGGAGTAAAGACTTTGCGTATTAAGTTTTGTAAAGATAAACAAACCTAAACTTCCAATCTTGATTTTCTCAAAACTCGACTGATCTGAAATTCTGTCTTTACCACCATCTCCCTTCAACCAGGAACTAATGATGCAAACTTGATTATCTTGAGAACCTGATCTTGGTGCCCCTCTAAATTCTATCTCTCTTTTTTTAAATATCTCTTGTGGCGACTTCCTTTTAACCAAAGCTACAAACCTTTTATGTGGTTGGGCTAACCTGAGATCCCCTCCGGCATCTCCTTTAACCAGAACAAAAAATCTGTGTGGTTAGGCTAACTTGAGATCCCATCTAGTGATCCCCTTTAATCAGAATCAAAATCTATGTGGTTGAGCTAACCTGAGATCCCGTCTGGCAATCCCGTTTAACCAGAACCAATATCCTGTGTGTGGTTGGGCTAACCTGAGATCCCATGTGGCGATCCCTTTTAACCAGAACCAAAATCTATGTGGTTGGGCTAACTTGTGATCCCATCTGGCAAGGCCTAACTTGAGATCCCATCCGGCGATCCCCTTTAACCAGAACCAAAATCTGCATGGTTAGGCTAACTAGAGATCTCATTTGGCGATCCCTTTTAACTAGAACCAAAATTTATGTGTTCTTCTTGATGGCAGGGTTTGAACTTTCTTCTTTTGTTTTAAGAATTTCCTAATGGTAAGGTTCTTCTTATTTTTCTTCTTGATGATAAGGTTTGATCAAACTTTTCACTTGATGTTTTCTTTCTTTTTTATTTTTGTGATTTTGTAGGATTGACATCTGTCCTTCCTAATTGCAGGGTTGACATCTGTCCTTCCTAATGACTGAAATTAACTGGATTTTTCTCGATGATAAGGTTGGAAAACTTGGTGCTTCCCGATTGCAGGGTTGACCTGAACACTCCTCAAGATGACAAGGTTGATCTTCTCATTTCTTTGAGTTTTTCCTAATAGTAGGGTTCATTTTATCTTCTTCCCGTTCCAGGGTCACAACCATGATTCTCTGTTATTATCAGCTGAATGATTCATTTTTTTTTCAATCTTTTAGAGTTCTTCGAGGATTTTCTTGTAAAAAATATATGTGCAATGCTTTAAGGTTAGATGACATGGATGCATCCTTACTTGATTATAAATATGGGTCCCCCCTTTTTGATGTTCCATCGTCATAGGGTGCCTTTGTTTGCTATCCAAAGCCTTCTTCGTTATTTCAATGTACTGGCCCATTCATGTGCTAGCCATCCACTCAACTGTAAATGCAGTGCCTATCCTAAGCTGTCTTTGATGATCACTGTTTTCGCTGTTGATCAAGCATGACCGTGCCCCCAAGGGTGGTGTTGTTTGATAAGTCATGAATGAGCTTAACAAATCATTCATCTCCTGGATTCTCTCGAGAATTGTTCTTTGATTAGTTGTGTGCATCCTACCAGCACTCATCAAGAGGTTTTCTAGTGTCATCCTTATCTTAGATTGCTAATTAGCCGTTGACTTGCCTCCAATATGATCTGAATGTGCTCGTTCATCTGATTATCTTTCTTTGAACACCATTGATCTGAATGTGCTCGTTCATCTGATTATCTTTCTTTGAACACCATTGTCCGCAGTTTCACTTATTCATCATTTAATCATTTTTTTATTACCCCCTAGCTGATCTAAATACTGCTTGTTTTTCCTTCTTAGGGTCCACTGCATTGCACCCGGTTGCTCAATTTTGCAAGAAGTGTCAAGAAGTATTGATGTCACTTCTATCAAGGATTTTGCAAACTCGATTGATGCTTTTCTTGTTTGACAATCTTTCTTGTTCAGGAATCAACTTTCATATTTCAAAGATAATGTCTATTCAAAGTCTAATTGTTGAAATGAAATTAGAGATGTCTTTTTTTCAAAAAAAGCCAAGCTTCTTCGATCAAAGATCCAACACATGTTATTCAATGTAATCCTTTGATTGTCTTGTATTTAAAAAAAACAGAAATTGACCCGTTGCAAGAATAAAATGGCCTTTCCCATTGTTTTTTATGTAAGTTTTAATCTTTGATCTTGGGTATATCATTTGATGGTCTGTGATGTGGTGGCCTTCTATGAAATTCAAGAAACAAGATGCTCAAGTCAAAACTTGAGTTTTTATCGAGAAAGACTATTTCTTCTTCTTTTTGTTGTTTTTTTTAACACCTATTTTATCAACATGCATAATAACCAGTAGCTTAGTTCATGAAGTCATAACTCTTATGGAAAAGCTCTTCAAGTTTTGAGAGCGCCATTTATCGGTTCCAAACAAGGGCTTTTAAATCACGTAATGTAGGCTATGGTTCATGGCTATAAAAGAAGAGGAATTTTACAGACTTAAAAGGTGTTTAAGGGTTCCAAAGACCTCGCATCAACATTAACTATTCATCAAATTACATATAACCATGTTAACCTTAAAGATCAGAATTTCTTAACATAGGCCATAATGCATATCTAACTTTCCTTGATGAATAACCAATCTTAATCATCTGATAACATTAAAGGCTTCATCATGGATACCAAAAGTGTTGTTTGTAGCTCAATATATTTTTTTATATGGCTTTCACATAGCCTTCCTCAAAGTTTTCTAACATGCCCCCAGTCCATGTCTTCTTTCTTTTAGTTCTCTCTCAAACGTTGGACTTTTGTTCTAAGCCTTCCCCTTATCAATTGACTCTAACATTGTCCTCATCTTTGCTAACATAATTCTATTATTTGCCTCTAGTGTTGGGTGTGATCCTGGTCTTTCTTTTTAAAAGAAATATTCTATCAGACTCAAAATGGGTTTGCAAAGGATAAATATCTTTAGAAAGTGAGGGGATATCAAAGATGGCCTTTTCTCATTTCAAGCAAGGTTGGTGTGAACCGATAAATTTTGACCTCGTCCAGTGTAATGATTTGGACTTGCAAGAACCTTGATTCGCAAGTCCATAACTACTGAATCCATTACATGTCATTATACATACTACTAAAACTTAGCTACCTGGTGGGTGATTCAGTTTCATGTGTGAGCTCAAAATTTGTTAAAATGATATGGGATCACACAGTTTCATATGTGATCCCATATCATTTTAACAAGCATCGAGTCATTTCTGCAACAAAATACTTTAAATCTTTCAGGATTGATTAGCCTTAATTGCATGTTGGAGTTCGATCAAAATATTTTGCCAAATAAACTTTGAAAGAAACATCTCGTTATTTCGAAACAACAAAGAGACAAATAAAAAGACATGTTTCGTAAAAAAGATGAGATGTGATCCTGATACAATTGACAATTCATCGTCATTCTTAGATTAGCTTTTCTGGCAATATCTATGTTTTGCCAAGCATTTTTAATCACTTGTCATTCTAAAGATGTTCGGGGGATAATATAGCCAATGACATCACCTTTCACACACTGAACTTGCCTCTTGTTCATCCACCTTCAGAGTCATCTCTCATTATTGTTCTAGAATTCATGGCAGAACCTTCAATCTTTCCCCTCTTCATGGCTTGTTCAATTCTTTCAGCAATCCTCACAACTTCATGGAAATGTTGAGCTGAGCTTCCTATTAAATGCTCATAATAAGGGGATTGAAAGGTGTTGGCAAACAACATCACCATTTCTATATCTATCAGTGAAGGTTGAACATATGTTGCCTTATCTCACCATATTTGCGCGTATGCCCTCACAGACTCTTGGTTTTCCTTCTCCATAGCCATTAGGATGGTTCTGTCAGGAGCAATTTGTAGATTAAATTTATACTGCTTCAAGAAGGCATCTACCAGCTTAGAGCAGATCCAGTGAGATTATCTTGGAAAAAGTATATCAGCATCCTATCATCATAAATCACCTCGACCATTTTATTGCAGTAAGATCGAAGGTGAGTGTTTGGACATTCCAATCTAGTGTATTTGATGAACTGTAGTATCCTAAAGTTCTTTGGTATTATGATGTTTGGTACCAAACACACTTCAGCTGCTCGTATGGGATCAAGCCAATCATTACCCTCAACTACTCTTAATCTTTCTTCCAAAGCAGACAAATTGTCGTAGTTCACAAAATCAGTGGATCTATTGCCAGGGGGTCCATTTGCTGTTAAATCCACGGTGATGGGAGCTTGACTTGACAGGATAGGGGCGATAGGCACAAAATGTTGTTCTGCTGTTGAATCTGCCCCCAAGTTTTGAGATGTCCCTAGGACATGGATTGATGGTGTTTTCATAGGAGGTTATGCAAAAATCCCCTTTCCATTTTTGGAGCTCAGCACTTGTTCAAGCAGATCTGTAAGTCTAGCTTCTTCACCTTTGATGCTTTCAATTTCATTTTGATAATGGGCCTCCAGTTGAGCTCTTTCTTCATTTTCCATCTTCCAGGTGTAGCAAATCTTGGGTGGGGGACCTATGTTTCAACCTGGCAACATGTATGATAAATGTATGAGTATGTTCTTATATGATGAGTTCGCCTTTCTAGGGTTGACACATGGTCGTAACCATTGCATTTTGATTTTTGCTCCACAACAGAAATTTCCTGAGTAACGACCATTGTGTCAACCACAAGTCTTGAGTTCAAGATGCTTCAAGAAGGGTTTACTTTGATGCAAAACAAAAGGTAAAACACACAACCTAAGGACATGTTCTATTCATTAAGTGAGACAAAGGGTAGGTTGACTATCTAGTCTCAAAAGGGTCTCATATCTGCCTAGTGACGATCTTCGTAAAGACAATGTAGGGGCATTGCAAGGAACAATTAAGGCATATATGCCCACCATTACCAAGCAAGCACTCAGATATGAGTTGGGTGTTTCACGTATCTGAACCCTGATGAATAGTCATAGGGCAGATCGCTAATTCCCACCTAACTTAGAAGCTTGTGTGTGCTTTCCAAAAAATTAAAGTATATGATGCATGAGGCAGTTTTATACAATGCATGAACATATATGTACAGAAATTTAAGCATGTAAGAAAATAAACAAAATAAGTTTATTAACAGAAAACACACAAATCAAACAAAACACAATTATCAGACAAAAACAAAGCTTAGTCCACAAGATCCCAGTGGAGTCGCCATTCTGTCGCATGTGTGCGGCGTCGCGGTGAAAACATCCACCCTTAAAATGTAGTATTTAATCTGAAAATGTGGGGAGACAAAGAATTCTTGTCTTTTATTAGTGGAAAAATGGAATGAGAGTGGTCACCTAGTATTTTGGTCACCAGGAACCCTAACTGGTCTCAGAGATTGGGTACGGAGACTGGTTGTGTAAAGGGAAGATATTAGCACCCCAAATACGCCCTGCCTAAGGTAAGCTGCATTGTTTTATTGTCTGATAAAATCTAAGGTCCTGTCGTGTTTTCTAGTTGTTGGTTCGTCTATGATTTAAGAAAAGTCCTCCTCGGTAAGGAGGTCCTTGTCTTATCGGGTAAAACCTGATCATTCTAACGCTAATAAAAGAATTTAATATCCGGAATACGTCTTATGTATAAGGTCTTAACCCTAGATATTAAAATAAAACAAAATAATTTTTTTGGAATTTTTGAAATATTGGCCAGTTCTTGTGACTTTAATAAACCGGTTATTAAAGCCAAAATGCATGCTAAAACTTTTTTTGTTTTATCAGGATGCAATATGAATTTTTTTTTAGAGAGACTTGGCCGTATGCATGAAAACACAATATTTTTTATAATTTTTTTTAATGTCTTGATGAAAACCGGGTATTTTAATACCAGATTTGTATCTTTACAGTATAAAAATACAAATCGATATTGATAAAAATGCGGTAAAACTTTACAAAAAAATCACAAATTTTTTTGAAATACTTTTTGAAGAATTTTTTTGTTTTTTTTGGTTGGGCCCACCGGACCCATGTGGCTAGGCTGGACCCAGCAAGCCTGGTAAGGTCACTGGCCCAAGCCAGTGACCCGATTGGCTTTTAAATGCAAGCATGTGTGAACAATTCACGCACGCCTGCTACAGCCACAAAGTAATTAAATTGCACCTGCATAGTGTTTGTGCAATTATAAAAGGAAGGAAAAGGAATGAAATGCTTACCTGGTTCACAGCCGCTGCTGGGAGAAATCCCTCCTAAGCATGTCGCTGGGATTCTGGGAAGAAGTTATGATGCCACTCCCTGTCTTGCTTTGTCTGGTTCCTGGTTCTGAAGAAGGGGAAGTTGATGGTGATGCCGTCCTCGCCTATTGACTTCTTCTCTCCTCCTCTATTCTCCACGTTTTCTTTCTGCCCCTGCTCTCCCTTACTCTTCTTCTTTCTGCTCTCTTGTTCTCCTCGCTGTCTCCTTTTTTTTGTCTTTTCTCCCTTCCTCTTCCCTTCCCCCCCCCTCTGCATTGGCTTCATATGGTGCTGCTGCTCTTGTTGGTTCATGTGGCAGCTTCGCCGTTGCAGACGAAGAAGACAGTGTGGAAGGGCTGTTCCACCAACACTGCCTCCTCTCCTCCTATTGTTTCCTCTATTTTTTTCTTTGCTGTCCCATTCCTCCTCCTCCTTTTCTTTCTCCTCACTGTCACCTCTCCTCTCTCATTTCTCCCACCCTCCAGTTCGGTTCCTCCTCTGGCTTTTATAGCCAGAGGACGCAAGCGTTTTGTGGTAACGGCCGGCGTGCATCACAGTGGCAAGGGATGTCAGCCGCCAAATGTGCTCCTTGATTGAAGCTGGTAACGCCTACATTGCCTTTATTGCAGAAATCGTTGCAGATGAAGAAGGTGATGAACAAATGAAACGACATCGTTTTCTAATTCAAAATGAATATTTCTGATTTGGTCCTTGGATGTTTTAACAATTTTACTCGGGCTATCCTTAATGAATTGTATTTTATCTTCACGATTTATAGATGCCATTCCTAAAGAACGACATTGTGCATTACAAGTCCATCTGGCACATCGATGACAGACTTTCAGTCGTTTTGCACGATCTTTCTTTGCAAAATTGCTTTTACCTATCCTAGGCATGTATGAAATGAAAGAATTCGAGGACTCACCTGATAATCGGACCTTTGCTTCAATTAGCCAGCGAATATATTCAGGAATTCCATGATTCATTAACAACCTCAATCTTACACACCAGCACGGTAAAGTTTTGCAATCGCATTTGGAGGCAAAGCAGGAAAATAGTTTTTCAATTTTTCAAGAGTGGTGTCCATTTTCAAATTAGAATTAGAGAAGAGATTCAAAGAAGGGAGAAAGAGCAAAGAATTGCACAAATATATACAGATATCAGTTATTATGGGAAATTGAAAGAACCGACTTAAGTCACGGAGAACCGTTATCCGCCATTTGACCGGGGTGAGAGAGACTAGCAAAACAAAAGTTACACCAAAATGAAACACAAAATAATGTGAGAAAAAGAATCAATCTTTATATACAGGATCACTCAATTCAATAGAGTCATTTTCAACTGAAACATTGTCAAAGTAAACTTTCAAACTATGTCCATTTACCTTGAAATCATTGTCATTCTTTGGATTCTCGATATCACAGGCCCCATATGGATACACACGCTCCATCTTGATCTTAGTTTTCCAGGAAATAAATGGAGTCGAGAATTATAAAGCAAGACTTTTTTACCAACATTGAATGTTTTTCTCAGTATTTTCTTGTCATGAAACTCTTTGATTCTTGCTTTATGAATTCTTGAATTTTCATATGCATCATTTCTTATTTCCTCAAGCTCATTTATTTGTAATTTTCGCAGCTGACTAGCATCATCAAGGTTAGAATTGAAAGCTTTAATAGCCCAATAAGCTTTATGTTCCAGTTCCACAGGTAAATGACAAGGTTTTCCATAGACTACTCTATAAGGTGACATACCTAATGATGTTTTATAAGCAGTTCGATAAGCCCAAAGTGCATCATTAAGTCTTAAAGACCAGTCTTTTCTATTAGGGTTCACTGTTTTCTTCAAGATCTGTTTGATCTCCCTATTAGCAAGCTCTACTTGTCCACTTGTCTGAGGGTGATAAGGGGTGGCAACTTTGTGTGTGATTCCATATTTCTTCATTAAAGACTCAAATGACTTGTTGCAGAAATGTGTTCCACCATCACTTATCATGGCTCGAGGGATTCCAAATCGACTCAAAATATTTTCTTTCAAGAACTTTATTACTGTTTTGTGGTCATTATTTCGACTTGGAATTGCCTCTATCCATTTTGAAACATAATCTACTGCGACTAATATGTACAAGAAACCAAATGAGGGAGGAAATGGACCCATGAAATCTATACCCCAACAGTCAAAGATCTCAATGACAAGAATAGGATTTAAGGGCATCATGTGACGTTTTGAAATAGATCCCAACTTTTGACAATTTTCACAAGTCTTGTAGAATGCATGTGAGTCCTTGAACATGGTGGGCCAGTAAAATCCACTTTGTAGGATTTTTGCAGTGGTCTTTCTTGATGAGAAATGACCCCCACATGCCTCAGAATGACAAAATTTAATGACACTACT
>Ga0325404_1001553_pt1 | contig 24319 bp, 6 predicted proteins | sample PopdelMetagenome_18_FD_205664 | JGI IMG/M metagenome (GOLD analysis project Ga0325404, IMG submission 205664) | Populus deltoides microbial communities from Bellville, Georgia, United States - Xylem-Control-R1 | ecosystem: Host-associated > Plants > Phyllosphere > Stem > Wood/Secondary xylem...
AATAGTCAAGATTAAATAGATCTTTAACTTAAAGTAATTCAACTTAAACAAAATATCAAAATATTATGAAAGTAAAATGTTTTAACACAAATATTTTAAATATAAAGTTAGGTCAATGTTATCAAGGTTAATGTAATCTAAAGCATCCCTTATTTTTCTCAAATTCCTACAAAGTATAAACATGAAAAAAAAACAACATGAATATAAACCATATATATTAGTGATAAATCTAATTTAAAAAAATTAATATCATTGTTAATGAAAATAGTAATTATAATTTTCAATATTATTATTAATATCATTGTTATTGAAAATAGTAATGAAAAAGAGTTTTTTATAATTGGGTGGTTTAATTAATTAAATTGAACAAGGTTCAATTTGATTCAATGGCTTTTCAAGAGCGGAACGGAACATGTGGAATGAAACCGGAACGTTCCATGTGGAATTTAGCTGAAAAATCAGGAATGGACCGAGATTTAAAATGAGATGAAATTTGTTTCGTTTTGTTCTGTTTTTTGAATTGGTATGGAATGTTTCGGCCATTCCGGGCGAAACGGAACGGAATTGACAACCTTGGTCACTAAACTATAATTTTCACAAATTGAGGGACCAAATTGAAATTTCATCATCTTCAACCTCAAACCCAAATTTTTCTACATATCACCTACTGATTTACTAAAATCGCTAACTCAAATTCATCATTTAAACAAATCATAAATTAAAATCATTATCCTTATTTAAAATCTTCGAAAGTCAACTAAATAACTCATTATCCATAACAATTAACCCATAATATTCAAATCAATTCATCAATCAAACCCAAAATAAAATTTTCAAAACCCTAATCTTCAACGAAACAGAAAATCAAAGCTAAATAACATAATTATACATAACCAAAGTGTAAATCTTATCTTTTAAATTTATTTTATCTAACTCTCTTCTCCTTCCTTTATCTTTCTCTCTTTTCTCTTCTTCTTCTTTCCCCCTTCTCTCCTGCCAGTTCTCACTTTCTTAGATCAGATTTTCATCTCTTTTTTTAATCTTATATACTTATCAAGGTTTATTTAATTACCACAATACTCTTTATTCATTTATATCTATTTTCTAAGCCTTCAAGGACTTTGTTGCCTTTTTCTATTCTCTTATATTTTCAAAACATCATAGTATAGGCCCCTCAAGATAGGAACCTTGTATCTGCCTGTAATACCAACAGTAACCATAACAATATCCATTAATATTAAAAAAAAATTAAAATAAAAGGAAAGAGTGGATTATAAAAAGGTTAAGGTTGGATACTTATAGTTTTTGATGCAAACAAAAGTTAAAGACAACAACATTGAATTTTTGATGAGCCTAAAATAATAATACTGAAGTTTTCCTCTTAGGAGGTTTACAAAGCCTTAAATAAGCCAGAAACCCTATCTCAGCTAGAAAACAAAAAGAATTCTGAAAATACAAAAGAAAGAAGCATAAATCCGAAATAACAAGGAAAATCATAAAAAATGAAATTGTCAAATCCAAGGCCCCAAGGTGAGATTTTCAAACCGGTTGGAGTAATGATTCCATTCATTCATTGTTGTAAAAGTTTGAGCATGATCCAACAGTTGGTTGAAATAACCTATCTCATTGATCCATAAATGCATCTGCTAGATCATTCATGTAATCTGTATAGGACAGATCCTCATTTAGTTATGGTAGACTCATACTTGATTGCTCATAATCAACTGTTATCGCAAGCTCGACTATGTGAAGATGCCTTGGCCATTTTCAAGCAACGAAAGACCAATTGGCATCTTTTTCAGCTTCTGACAATTTATTACTTTCATTTCTTTCAGGGAATCGCAAATCAGTTTTGCACTACAAATGCTTTTCAGTTCTGGTAAGTCAAACAAGCTCAGAATTCTTAACTTTGGGAGTTTGAATTCGCTGCTATTGCTTTCTTCACCCATAACCCCTTCTTCATCCGATCTTGTTCCACCTATTATCTCTTCCATTTTATCACAATTATAAATTGCAATATTTTCTAAGTTTGCGAGGTTTGGTAGCAAGACAAGAGGGAACAACTTCTTCATACTTGTACATCCATAACAATAGAACTCTTTAAGACCAGAAAATATACCATTATAAGATGGCAATGGTAATGGAGCAGAGCGGAACCATGAAGATGAAACCAAGCTCTCCATGGTATTGCAATTCCATATCCTGATGACCTCCACTTCAGTTGCATACTTTATTAGAGAGGAAACATCGCATAAACTTCTTGCATCATCATAATTATCAATGATCAATTTTTGAATGTCCTTTGGGAACATGACCTGAAAACCTTCGTCTCTGTTGATACTCAAGTTACCCAAAACAATTGTTTTACTTCTGCCACAATGATGATAGTTAGCCAGTAGTCCTACACGAATTTGGTATGTGCTTAGTGATTGGGTCTCATCTCGAGATTTAAGATACTCCACGTAGTCAGAATGACCTTCAAAATGGCATTTCAAACTTTCCAACTTCCTCAAGCATCCTACTTCCTTTCCCTTAACTGTTATCGGAGCATATCTTCCATCAATTAGCTCTTCCTCTAGTACAAAGACTTGCAGGCGAGAGAGTTTAAGTAGCAACTCACTAGGAAACTCCTTTTCACCACATCCATTCATTCTAAGATACCTCAGGTTGCATAGACATTCCATGCCTCGAGGCATCTTTTCAAGTGCCCAAGTACCAGAGAGATCTAACCTCTTCAGTTCCCAGAGCTTTTTTAATGATGGTACATGCCTTAACTTCCTACATTTTATGAGCAATAATGCAGTGAGACTCACCAATTCAGAGACAGAATCAGGCAGTTTTGTGATATTTGTATAAGACAGATGAAGAACCTTGAGCCCATGCAACTTCTCAAAAAATGAATCTGCAATAAATTGCAACTTTGAATTTTTGCATAAGAGTAGAATTGAAAGACTGGGACACCATGGTGAATGACAAGAAAGAATTTCTTTAATTTGGTTATGCATCAATGAAACTCTTGTAAAATTCTCTGTCCACCCCTTTGCATCCGGCAATTCTTTTAATTGTGAATCTGCTTTAAACATGCCTTGAGAGTTCTCTTGTTGTATTTGGATCGCCATGTCCCTAATCAAGCCATTCATCTTGACACTTCTACAATCATCAAACATTTTCTTAGCACTTTCCAATAGGCAGACATCTTCAAGTTTGTTAAGCATCGAGTGGCCTTTGTTAAATTCTGCCTCCCTGCTATTCAACTCTTCTATCACTCCAATGTCAATCAAATAAGCTATCAAATCATCTCTAGGGATCTCAAAGTCTTTCGGGAATAATGCACAGTACAAGAAACATTGTTGCATGGCTGAATCACTCAGATGGTTATAACTAAATCTCAATCTGTGGAATACGTCAGGTTCCATATCATCTTTTCTAACTTTTGATTCTTCCAATTCCTTCAATGCATTCTTCCACTCACATATGTCAACCACTGCCCTCATGGTTCCCGCCATTGTTATAATTCCTAGAGGCAAACCAGCACATTCTCTTGCAATATCTACTGCTATTCGTTCCACTTCTGGAGAAAGTGCTCTGTCATGTCCAAGTTTCTCCATGAACAAAGTCCAAGCTTCTGTCTCCGAAAGTGGCTTCACTTTGATTTTGTGTTTGATATCCATTTGTTGACAAACCCTTTTTGATCGTGTTGTCATAATCAACTTGCAACCTTTCACTGGGACAGGAATTCCCACTTTGTGTAGCTCAAAAGTGTTCCACAAATCATCTAAAATGAGAATCCATTTTTGTTTCTTCTTTAGTTCTTTTGACAATTTGACAGCTCTATGCAGTTCGTCATCTTCACTTGAAAGATTGAAGCCAAGACATTTAGCAATAAGAGTTTGCAATCTTTTAATGCTGAAATCTTGAGACACGGTCACCCAGTAAACACAATGAGAAATGTCTCGCCTTTCTAGAAGCTCATTATGGATATGTTGCAGCATTGTCGTTTTACCGACTCCCCCCATTCCGTAAATGCCAATGGTTGAGACTTCATCATCCAGTAACCAAGAACATATCACATTCATATTCTCTTCAAATGCTCGACCCACTAGCTTTGTAGAGCTAGTAGGTAATGGATCTCCTGTAGTCTCGTTTGTGTTGCCTGTAAGCCCTCCAGAAGAGCAAGCTCCTCCACCAGGCTGCACTACTCCTCCAGTCCCATTCTCTATATCATCCTCCATTAACATTTCATTGATCTCAACCCAACTTAATTCAAGTGCTTGACCCATTGTATCTGGTGCTTGTGTCCTTCCTGCATCTCCTGCCAAATTTTCGACTTCATTGTTTTGTTCTTGTGGAGTGGTTAAAATGGCATTATCATTAACATTGCTTGAACTTGCTATGCTTTTATGTCTTTTTTTGCCACCATGCATAGCTAGAAAAGCTACTTCTTGAACTTGTTTAGGCACTTGTCCACATTTGGCAACACCATGCCCTTTCTCTCCTGATAAATGCCATTTGATCCTTGAAATGGAAGTATCGTTAGGAAATTGACGCCCGCAATACATACACTTCATCTCCTCAACATGATGCCAAAATGGATCATTTGACTGAACCATTTTGCCCTATATATAAAAACAAAGTCAAAATATTGAATAAAAATTAATGGAAGTTACATCAATTGGAAAACGAAAGGTTGAGACTAGAATAAATAAAAAGAAAAAACAATGAATTTGGTATGAACTCCACAAGGCATGGATTATAAAAACAAAGATCAATTTATTTATATTTGGAAACCATTGATGATCCTAACTCCAAAATTTCTCAATAAAAGTTCTACAACACCTTATTAAAACACCAAACTTACACAGTTCAAGTCTACAGAAAAAGGATTCAAACAATAGTTACATGCCAAAAACGATAACAGCAACAAAATGAAGAAGATGAAGTATAAATACTTTACCAGGATTCAAAAGAATCCGAAACTAATTGCTGAGTGAGTTAACGCGTGGACGCGCCTCAATGTTCAAATTCTGGGAAAGCTGATCTGAAAATGTAAGCACAAGAATATGAGAAAGAGTAGTCAAACTAGTCACCTATCAACCTGACAAGAGGCACTCAACAGACAAAGAAACCAGGAGAGCAGCTGTTTTTAAGATAAGTAGTTGAAGTTGATAGCTAAATGAACATTTATTAAGAACAAAGCTATAATATGAGTTGAGTTCAATTATTGATTAAGCAACTAAGTTGTACCTGATCAATCAAGAGTCCTACTCACAAACTCTACAACCAGATGGGCACTTCTATTTGGAAGAGCCAAAACAACTAGGTGTAGAAACAAAATTAGTGGTAGAAAAACAAGGAAAGAAAGTAGGATTTACCTTGCAAGCAAGCAAGAAAGATGGTTGAACTCCAGATGAGATGATTCGATTCAATCAGAAACAGGAAGCACAGATCATCAGAAAGGTTTAAGAAATTTGGTAAGAGAAATTAGGAAGTCAACGGTATACTGAGAGAGATCAACCAGAAGACAATGTTGCGGTAGCTAGCTACAGTGATAGATCAATGATAATTAATTATTGTATTGTTTAATAAGAAGGAAGGAAAGGCTTTCCTACCAAAGATTATATTATAAGATATAGCAAGTTGCTTTTAACCTTTAATTATACCATTTCGCTTTCACTTTCGAATTTCTCAAGTCATTCACATTGATTGCAATTCTAATCCCTTAAAGGGGTAAATATAGTAATATTGGTTTTTGAGAGTTTTAACTTCTTATCCTTCTCCTCGTATGCGTCAAAGGGGTTTCATCTTCTTAAGAGATTAGCATATAACACATTTAGAGGTATTGATACAGTTAAGTGAGAAATTTCAAAAAGCTGGCTCACGACAATGGCCATGGTTTGGCTTGTTTGATCATGTTATTCAAATAGAAACTCTGCTTATAATCTTAGAGCCTGTTACCTAGTGTAAAGACCATCAGTAGCATTTGAAAATTAAGAGGCCATGATCAGGAGATGAGAAAGGGAAGAGAGAGCATCACTGACTACACAACTACAAGAAGCAGCAACCATTTTAGTCAAATAGAAACATTTTGATCTGATTTGTCTTAATATCAGATTTAACTACAATCTTTCATGATTAAAAAAACAAGTTATACATGGAAATGACATATATAAAATCAGATCTGATACATGATCTCAATACTGTCATAAGAGGGCAGGACTAATGCTCAGTTACTACTGTTTGCTTGTTAGTAAAACCTGCACTGGATGGTCTTGTGATATTTGTTCCTGAAAGATCCAGGAAGACATTGCAAAGGTTCCTTTTACGGGACATCAGTTTTATATTCATGGTCCATGCAATTGCCATTGTACGTTCATTCTAGGAGTTCCTTTAAGCGATCAACAATTTCTCATAGCTTTTTCCACTATATTCCCTTATTTACAATTCTATAGACATGGAGGAGATCATGAGGGCGATTGGATTTTCTTTGACTATGCTATTGAGTGGAAATTGTGCACCTGGATTGAACACGCAGCTGTTTTCAAGGATGAAGTAAATGTTGTAACTGGAGATGCAAGAATTGGAATATTGAATCTACTAGATTATCAACCTTGTGTAAGAATGTTGGAAGTACATGGAGGCGATCAAGCCCCTGTTCCTGGATTCATTGAATTTAGTTGCTTTAGATGAACAAGTTTCCGTGGTTCAGTTGCAAAACTCAACGTTAAGGGTTATGTGCTCTACCTTTTGAGGATGGAATGGGTGAAGGTGAACGGCTTAGGAAATCCTTGAGTCTAATGAATTAATGAAGATAGAAATACATTGGGACTATTCGCACCTCTGCAAATTATTTCAAGATACTATATATGAAACGACATTTACTAATTAGATTTTACTGAACTAACTCTCAGAAGACGGCTGGCCTCCTCAGGTTCTATCCACGAGTTTGTGGAATCAGAACAGTATGATCCGTTTAAAGACATGCTATATGTTTAAGAAATTTGGTGAGGGAAGTTAGGAAATCAATGTATACTGAGAGATCTCTCTCTTAGTGGAAGCAACTTTATCAAAGTGCAATGTGCAAGCAACTGTATCAAAATAAAATTTGGTGAGGGAAATTAGGAAATCAAGGGATACTGAGAGATCTCTCTCTTAGTGGAAGCAACTTTATCAAATACGAAATTAGGAAATCAATGGTATACTGAGAGAGATCTCTCTTAGTGGAAGACTAGCTATTAAAGTCATTGCAATTAGCAAGCATCTTAATGTTTTTTTACTCTAAAGAAATAAAACAGAGGTGCAAATCCCTTGTGCTTCCTTTGTCCTGTATGCAATGATTACTCTCATGGAAACCACCATGCAAACTTCATGTTACTTTCTGCTTTATTTATTCACACTAACTATTCAACGAGTTCACATTACACTGCTTTAAATCCTTAACTCTAATGAATTAATGAAGATACAAACTCCAAAGAAAATCACTTGGCCAGAAATAACATACTTCAGTACTCGGGTCAGCAGCTAGCATGGATAAAACACTCGGGTCAGCAGCTAGCATGGATAAGACCATCTCCTTCCTTGTTTGAGAGGGCTCTGACGTTGCTTCCCATCTGGCACACTGTAACTTGCAGATCCGTTTGGCTTTTGCACTTGCACCAAGATGAAATCTTTAATCTAACAGAATTGATACTGGAAGATGTAGTCTCTGTGTGATCTCTCGTTTTCCTTGTAGTTTTTTGTATTTCAACACATGAATTCTAGCTAGTTGGTTTAACAGACCCTGACTATGCAGTTACTCTCTGCTTTTGGCAAAGAAGTGGGCTCATCAGCTTGTGATGAATTTCATATTAAATATCTGGATCTCGTGATGTCTTCAAGCAAAGTGTACCAAGTAGTCAGGAGAACATGGATACAAATTCGATCAATCTGGTCTACTGAAATTAATTTTGCTAATAAGAAATTGCAGAGAGATGCTTTCCTTTAGTCATTAGCTTGCTTGGAATGGAAGAAATGCCAGACTTCCCAATATTCAAAGTTCCAGTACTTCTGTTTTGGTTGCTCAAATACTCTGGTACGGATATAGTCCAATCGATTTTTTATAAACGAAAAAGAAAAGAGATTAACTTCAATTCTTTGATTTATTTAAGAAATAAAACCATTACAAACCAAATATTATTCCTGCATACATCAAATTGTTACACAACTGTTTGTAGATACACAAGAAGCCATAGCTAACTTGGAGATAGAAAGCGCACCCTAGCAAGTGTGAATTCTTTTCCATCTATCCAAACACCAGTTTGTGACCATTGCACATCCTCCCAGTCAAGATTCTCCTCCAATACCTGTTCAAAATCACAGATGTTGCGGTCAGCCTAGAAGGATAAAAAAACTGAAGAAAAACGTAACTACAAGCTGGCAATATGAGTTTCTTCTGCAGTCTCCTTATTTGACTTCGAGAAAATATGCCAAACTTCAACATCTAAATATGAAGAGATGTTTCAAGGAAAGAAATTGAAATGAAGTACCTCAACATGTTCCAGGGGCAATGGGATCCCAACTGACTGCATGACCTTCTGCGGTAGTGGTTTCTTACAGCGAGACCACCGGAATACATCAATAAGAACATTATCAGAGTCGTGCTTCTCACTGTTTGAGGAATGTGGGTGGTGATTATGGAACTTATATGTCTCTTCATGCACCTGAGAAGCCTGTGTCACTTTCACCATTTTCTCTCCTGTAAAACAGAGCTCGTACCTTCACATAAGAAATCAAAAATTCAGAATCAGAACATCACTAAGAATTCACCACGTGAACTTCATGATTTCAATACCTCAGACTCGCACAAAAAAATGTTCGTTCACTAAATATTTTAAATACAAAAAACCAATATAATTTTGTTTTCTATGCATGGGCAAACAACAAAACAAATAATACTTGAAATTACAGAAGTTATCATCAAGAAATTCTGTGGCAACTTTCAGCTAGTTATGAAAATCATACAATACAGAAGCTAAAGCAATTTTACTGTAAGACAAAAAACAAGTTATAGAAAGAAATGAAAATCATACACAGAAGCTAAAACAATTTTACTATAAGATAAAAAAATGTGCCTCCAAAACCTACGTGCGGTATCAAGCTAGAAAGCACAAAAAGAAGAAGAAGAAGAGGTAGTACCTGCATGAATGTGTTTCTAAATATAGAACTTCTCCCTTTTTCAAACGTGCAGAAGTATAGAGAGGCTTTTTCAGACCCTTGTCAGCAACAATACTAATGCTGTATTTTATCCTGATACATTATGCAGGCATAAAGAAACATTAAACATTTTACTAACATACAAGTCAAGAAATACGAGAGAGTTAATAGACAACAGCAGCGACAAGAAAATTGGAAAATTGCAAACACCTTGCAAGGCAATGAAAATTAGTGTCCACATAGATAACAAAAAGGATAAACACTTAATGATGTCATGGGAACATTCTAAACTCCAGTAAACTGTCATGTAAACATTCCAAACTTCAGATAAGCATGTCTAATGGTAGGAAACTGTGGAGAGTTGATCAAATGAAATATTAGAACAGCTATATAAAACCAAGATCTAGGGTTAGGGCACGTATAGTAAACTAATGGCACAACAGTTGTAGAAATTAATAGAGGATATCTGTTATGTGTTGCTAAGAAAAAAACTTAAAAAGGCTTTAAAAACTTGGTCGCTATTAGTTTTCATAAACCAGAAAAATCCCATACAGAAAACAAGAATAATTCCCAAGAAGGCTATCAACTTCAAAACAATAAGATGAAACAATTGATGCCACAGCAAAGATAACGGAATTTGTTTGGGTGGATATGAAATAAACTCTCTATGAGATCTAAGTTGAGAGTTGTTCTATATATAAATGTTCAAGCCCTTCTTTTCCTTTTCTGTTCCCTCTACACTTGATCAGAAAAGAGAATTAAATCCAAACACAAATACCGATGACCTATTTTACACACAGCTATATGATAAAAGATCTAAATTTTCATGTGAAGAAAAACTTGTTACATCACCGAGTTGAAATAGGTCATCATCATCTCTTTATTGCAGCCTTAGGTGCATTAAAAGCAAGATCCACAGGTCAACGACTACTAGCACAATAGACAAACATATGCATTTGAACACACATGCAGTTGACATTTTCATTAATAACTACATGATATGGATATCACTATTAATAAAACACAAAGCAAGTTTCTTCCAAACCATTTTGGATGATGGCAAAATTAACTTCTACTTTCCATAAGACAAAAATCTCCAAGTCCATACAGATCTGAAAAATTGCAGCATATCATAGTTATCAAAAAGATCTAGAATCTACCAGGGCTCATTGCAAAGGTTGTACTGTATTGTAACTTCACGTACAAATCTCTGTTGCCGCAATGCATTCTGAAAGAGAAAAGCTGTCATAATGTAAGTAGATCCAAATAACAGAAAAGTGCTTGGTCACAGAAATATTATAGCTCTTTTTATTAGTAGCACAAACATGCGATTATCATTGAAATAAGCAAAATCATAAAGAGTAAAACATTTGCTCAGAGCTCTACCTCAGATGACAGTTCTACAAATTGATATAGGAACAGTATACAGAGAAGTAAAGAGTAAGAACATAAACTCAAAGGATTATGGAAGAAAATGGCAATGTCATACCGAAGCTGCAGCACGGGTAGTCATTGTCCGTTCAACAGCCACAGGAGCAAGAGTAGGTTCCACTGCTGATGTATGTGTAAGACAAGGCTCAAGATCAATGGTTCCACCTCCTTTCTGAAATAAACAAGAAATTAGAAATAATCATGATTGAAGGCATTTCACGACTAGGATTTTGTAGGATAAAACAAGCAGCAAGCAATATTCGTGAAGATGGTAATAGCAATGCCGCTATGACACCCTCAGACATTTCTGAAGGTTCTCAATGAATTGCAGAAAAATGGTGACTAAAACTACAATTGCAAAAAAAATTCCACCACCTTCACGATGCAGCAATGCTCAACACGGTAGCTACAACCAATTCCAGCTCCCCAGGCACGTGAACGAACATTATTTCTCAGCATAGAAATGTAGCCTAATGCACATATCAAAGTTCGTGTTAAAATTCCACACAAGTAAAGCATGGATGGTAAGGACACACATGCAGAAAGGCAATATTAGCAAGAAAGAGTTAAGGGCATACTTCATTTAAGTTTCTCATATAGCTATATACTATTAAAGGAAGTATTGTCATCTTGACAATTGAAAAAAGAGCACAGTTCAAGCATGTTGGGTTTTTTAAGAGCTCTAGTTATCTTGTTTGAAATGTGTCTTTGCATCCTTGTGATTCACTTGTGCAAATATGGATATGGATTATCCATGATTTTGATGTCAGCAAAATCAATTATACGTGGTCAATCTCAGACACCATTACAAAGTTGACTAGGCTTCAACCAAAACCCAAACTACTCAGACCATCTAGGTGATATCATTATTTTCACAAACTTCCAACATAAGAACTTCAAGAAACAACACAAATTTCATTCTGAAGTAAGATGTAGAGACATACAAGTTCAAATGGATAGCTGTATCCAGATTTGTAACATTTACATGAATTATTTGACTGCATGATCATGATGTGAATGTGTTTAGAAATGGCAGCATCATAAAGAAGGCGAGATAGAAGGGGCTTACTATCTTGTGGAGGCAACACTCTGATAGTAGCACATAACTCTTGGATGGCAGGTGGAGGAGGAGAAGCAGTGGGACGGAAGTAGCCTGTATGCATGAGAACTGCAACAAAATTGCAACATCAATATTGTTTCAGTTCACATATAAACAAATTCTACAATTGTTACTGTTCATCATATCACAGCATACCAGCGACAAGATCAGAGTCATTTGTGTATATATCTGTCCCCCATAATTGTCCACCTCTTACCTGCACTTAATAAACTTAAAGACCTAAGCATGGGCATACTTATCTAATAGCTAATACCCAAACATGAAGGCATCAAACTATGCAGAGCAGAAATCCTGTAATATTAGAGCTAGCATGTCAAATAATTGCTCTTATAGAGGCCTCTTCTCTTCTAATGATAGTTGACCATCTGACAATTCACAGTAAAAAATTGTACACATCAGAACATAAAAGGCACCCACATAATATACAACTTATCTACCAACAAATTGACCTTAAAATTTAAGAATAGCTGTATCTTTCAAAGATTCAGTTTGCAGACACAACACACATAAACATATAGAAAGAACCGAACCCCACACAACCGATCTCATCATTCAATTCTAAACCTCCCAAAACTTTCGGATAAAGGCTAGTTAAATTCACGTAATCAAACTAATAAGAATCGGACTCTATGAAGAAACCTTTATTCAGACAATGTAAAAAGGTTCGAAACTTTTTAAGGAAGCTAATGGAAATTCCATTGGTTGTTAGAACCTTACTATTCACAATTTGAATATTTCAATTCATTGAAAAGTACAAGCAACTCAAAAAATAAATTAAAAATAGTAACCATAATTTAGAACAGATAGTAAGAGTCAGAATGTTGAGGCTAGAGTTCACGGACGACAAACCTTTGGTAAATCTTTCTGTTTGAAACTTAAACCAATTATAAATTAAATTTTCATAATAGAAAGGGAAGTGACAACAGCAATTTTCATATTGGAAGGATTATTACTTTTTTATTAAAGCCATGAGATCTGGTAGTTTAAGTAATTAGATGATAGCTTTAGAAGTATTATAACTTCCTGTGTCATTTCAATGATCACGAAATAGCAATATGTTGAATTTTTTCGAACTTTTAAACTTCTGAGTCTTTGAATGACTTGGAACTAATAAATTAAATGAACTGATACATTTTAGGTTTAATAACTTAGCAGTTTTTATTTGTTTTAGAAGCATGCAGTATGTAATCATCCTTGGATAATACTGGCAATTGAAAGTTCTGACCCCAATGCATCCTTAGAATTTCCCACGAGCTCCCACACAAGAGACAATCAATATCTTGTGGTAAGATTGAAAGGCATGGCCAAACAAACAAAAATCAGATGCCGTAATGGGGAGTCAATGGCTCAAAGAGAATATTACTAACTATACCCTCACCTCTGACCCCCTTAGCAGTTGTGCAAGCCCCATGGAGCCAAGAGACATACAATTCCAAGATAGTTTAAGAACACATTAAAAAGGAAAGAAAAAAGACACATGAGAGAAGAAATAAATTATATGTTGAAAACAAGCAAAAGCATCAACTATTACATACAGCAGCAAGCTTACTTGGCGATTTGTAGCAGTAATATGTTCTGCTGGTATTCGAATTTCAAGAGTGGGGCCCTTATGGCTGCTTTCACTATTTTTATCAGATTGAGATGCTTCATACTCCTTCCATAACTTTATCAGCTCTTGCATGCATTCACTAACTTTATAAATGACAGAGGATACCTCAGATTTGCCTGGAGCACCAGAAGGTAAATTCAATAGCCATATAAAGGAAATCAAGTAACTTGTGAACTACGATGTTATCAAGTTATTTTTTGTATCATCCATCAGCAAGGACTAATATGTTTAATAATAGAAGTAATTTATGACACAGAGACCATGAGTTGTTGACACAAGCTACACATTTGTTGTGACAAAGAAACCTAAAAAGGCCCAGAAACTACCAATTAATAGAAGCTTGAGAAAAAATTATACAGCACAAAGAAGAAAAGAAAGGGAAAAGGGAAATATGAAAGCTAACACCTCATTCTGGCATATCCAATGCATTAGGAGAGTGGAAAAGGAAAGAAGTAAAAAAAAATCCAATTAAGCAGTGATAGCTAATGATTTCAGTTTTAGCATTCCAATCAGTACTCTGAAGGAGATCCCATCATCCAACTCCCCTGCAACCCATTAGCCATAGCCATAGCGCACGAATAAATTTTCAGCTTCATAAAATGGACATGACAGCTTACCTTGACATCTGCAAGATATAAAGGAACTTGATTATGATGAATTTAGACTACAGTTTACTCTTGAATTATTAAAGTGGAATGATGCTCAATTTAACCAATCTAAGAGAACAAACATGCTAAAGAATTCATGACAATGGAAAATTTGGTTAAAGGTTTCAGCAACAATAAAAGTAATTTTATCTTTAGAAACTATCATTGTAGGATAAATCTCAGGACACTTAGCTCCAATAATAGCAGTTTCCACTTTCATATCAAATATTTTAAAGCAAGTTTCCACACGGTAATCGTCAATAATCCAAAATCAATCATATGGATAACATACTTTCAGTTAAAACAGCAATTAAGAAGAATTGAAGAACATACCCCTCAAAGTCCTGAGTATGGGACCTAAAACGGGGTTCACAATTTGCCACTTGCGGGCTGCCCCTAGGCCGAAGCATCCTCTTGCGCTGCTGGACTCCATAGTTAAAAACTCCTCTTTCCCTTTCAGTTGCAATTTCAACATCTGCACATCCATCATCAGATTCTTTCCCACACATCGTGCTACCCTTCTCAGGTCTATCTCCTTCTATGCCGGCTTCTCTTTCTTTCTTTTTATCTTTAGCTTCTTTATCGACATTTTTCCAGTTATCAAAATCTTTCTGTTTCTTTGGCTCCAAAGCTGGATTTTCCTGTTCTGAAATTCTGACATATCCATCCAAAGACTCCTTTTCATTGTGCAAACGCTCCTTTTCAGCTCCAGTTCCTGATTCTATTTTCATGTGGTCCTTCTCCCTCTCTTTTAACCTTTCCCTGTCTTTTGACAGATCCTTCCTCTCCCACTCCCACCTCTCTCCTTCTCTCTCTTCCTTCACCAACTCTTTTCCCTCAGCAATACTGTTGCCTACTTGCATACTTCCCCTTCGATCACTTCTTTCCTTATCTCTGTCTCCCCATTCCCGGAGCTTCAAATCTTTCCTCTTCCTATCCTTGTCTTTAAACCTATCCTCACCTTTCAATTCAACTTTATTTTCTCCAACTGCCTCATGAACTTTGGCATGATCCCTCTCCTCGATACTGACGACTTCCTTTTCAATCTCAACAGGGCCTTGGGAATTTCCACGTGATATATGCCAAGGATCCACATGTACACCTGCAGATTCCAAACATCTCTTTCCCCTATGGTATTCTTTTGGTTCCTTCCAATTCACCTGACTACTTGCAGGACCAAAACCATCCTTTTCTATCTTCATGTCATTCTTCGGCTCAATACGAGCTTCTCTGTCATGCTTTAATTCCTTATTGTCATCCCCTCTACTCTCAAGCCTCACATCCTTTTCATTTTTAACACTTTGTGAATCCCTCTTTGCCTCGCCATACATCTCTCTTGCATCAGTCCTTGGCTCATGGTTTTCAATCTGGTAGTCTCTGCAGTCCTTGGAATCCCTTGATTCAGGCCTTCTTTCAGGAGCAACATTCAAATGAGAAACTATGTGTGATTCATTTGAAGATGGTGGGATTCGATACATCGAATGCAAAGGTGATCTTCTATCTACGTCTCGAGACTCAGTTCTGGGAATCTTAGCCACCCTAGCATCTGGACCCATCTCATATGGTAGATGGTACTCATTTGAAACCCCTGATGTCAGCTTAGGATACGAACCTGTATCTTCATGAGGAGGGAATTTCAAAGAAGAAGAATGACCACCCTCTTCATGCGATCTTTTAACAGGAGCACCACTCATACTCTATATCACCAACTTAACCTAATAAGAAATCAAAAAACAAAACAATAATCCTCTAATAAATCGAGCATTCACCCCCCACCATCACAAAATAAGAATTAACCTTTTTTCCAACCAACCGAAACCCTCCAATCCAAGTACAAAAAAAAAAAGCTTTAAACTAAAAAACACCAAAATGGAGTCAGCAATGCTCGATATAGACTGCTTCAAAAGCTTGAAACAATAAAACTATACATAAATAGTAAACTTTTAAAATTCAACAATCGACAATGGCAAAAGCTTAAAACTTTCACACTCTCACGAATCATAAACTTGAAATTGAAACTCCTCCTCTCACAAATTACAATGAGAGGAGAATAAATCAAAAATACTTTCAAAATGGACCACCTTTCTCTAAAAAACTCAGGCTTTGAATTCTGAACACAGATCTTCGATAGAGCAATCTTTTTATGGAAACCAAAAAAAAAACATTGAAATGGAAAAACTAAGAGAGGGTTTAGTTAGTTTATGTACCTTTGTTGTTGCTGTTGTCTGTGTCAATTCCCTGTCTACTTCTTTTTTTCTTTGTGTCTTTCTCCACATTTGCTCTGTTTTTTGCTTTCTTCTGGACGCTAAGCTTGAGCTGAAGGTAAGCCGAATCCATCTATTGCCTATTGGGCATTGGGCTCACACTTATTTTATCCATTTACAGCCCATAGAAACAAAAGACCATTTATAATACGAGGAATAAACAAAAGGCCCAACAGTCGATCATAAATTAGATAGATTAATCTGAATATACTCAGATTAATTTAAAAGTATATTATTTTAAAATAATTAAAATATTTTTTAAAAAATATAAAATAAAATAATATAATATTTAATTTTAAATCTGTCACAACCAAATTCTAGATTAACAAGTAACTAGGTTGGCTGTTAAACAGATTTATAATATTAGAATAAATAATTACAAATTCAGATTAATCATGGATTAGCATGATAATGTATGACTTATAACTTTTATTCTTTGTTTCCTCCACATTTAGGTTTATTTTAATTTTTTTATATTTTTCTTTGAAATGATTCATATGTGCTGACTTTGGAATTGGATGTAAAATAGGATTCCAACTTTGAAATACTTTAGTATTAGGATGACACTAAGAAACCAAACAAATCACCCAATAATTAATTCAAAACAATATAGTGGCGAATCTTGTAACTAATTATTAAATAAATTATATTTTAGCTATATTTATCTAATGATTTTTTTATGTAATTTGATGGGCTTTTTAACATTATTCATGGTGGATGATAATTTCACTTGACTCAGAAGGTATTCAATTTCATTTAAGTTAATTGTATGAGACTTTGAGCGACAGGTTTTTGATCCCATCTTATTTTTAAAAATTTTATTTTTTATAATTTTTATTATGCATATTATATTTTTAAATCTTAGATTAGTATGATAAGTTGACCCAGGATCTAAAGCAGTCCGGATTGAAAAAAAATAGAAAATAAATTGGTTAATTTAATCAAAATAACCTGATGACCCAGTTAACCCGAACCTTATTCAGTCAAAATTAAATCATTAATTTGTTTGTTTTTTTTATCAAAATAGTATTATTTTAATTTTAAAAAAATAGAATCAATCAGAGTTTACTCAAGCTAAATCTTTCTTATATGACCCAAACATTGTACTGGTTCATTTTAAAACTAGAACACATATAATTAAAGGAGGAGGAGGAAGAAGAAGAAGAAACAAGAAGAAGAAGAAGAAGAAGAAGAAGAAGAAGAAAAGAAGAAAGAAGAAAGAAGAAAGAAGAAGAAGAAACTCTTAACGCATCACTCTCATCAAAAAATGATTTTTTGAAACCGAAGAAACACACCAAAAATGATCTGAAATCGATGTAGTAGCAATTGTTGTAAATAATCAGAAATCAATGTCGCTTTCACTATATCAATCCAACGAGTCAAGAACGCTAAAAACACCCAAGGAAAACTAACCCAGCCGAGTGAAGATCTATACAGTTGTTGTAAACAATCGGAAAATTGGTGGCATTTTTACCGTTGTGTCTTTTGGGCCAAGATTTTTTTGTTGGCCCATCAAAAGAAAACAAAACTAATTTTTTGTTGGAATGATCGGCCTTCTTGTATTGGGCTTGATCCATTATTATCTGGCCCAACAAAACAAAACCTTACTGAAACCCAGAGTCAGAACCAAAGTCAGAGTAATTTTGTTATACTCAAAAAAATATAATTAGTGGTATTAGTAGGGAGTAATTTGAAAACTCAATACATAATGCCTGCCGTTTGTTCTGCCTTCTGCTCTTAGTAGTAGGGAGTAATTTGAAATTGGAACCACAACAAAGTACTGATCTGTAGATATCTGCTAAGCTAGCTTGACTCGGCCTTTCCTTGTGAGCCATCCATCTGACATGTAAAGCAATCGTAGCCGTCCCTTAGAGAAACTCTGAATTAACACCCCTCCCAGCCTCAACCCGCCTTCTTTCCCAATTCCTCTTTCAATTTTGTTTTGCAGACCCATTTCCATGCTAGAACCCTAGCTTGCTACGTTCCACCCCTCTTAAAAAACCTTCATGGTGAGGGTAAAGGTCACTCGTTCATTGCTAACTAATTACTTTAAAAGTTTATAATTACTTAAATATATCATAAAACTGACCTTATACCCTTTCACAAATCCAAATGTAAAAGAAGCCCTAAATATCAAATAATTTGAACTGACACCGTAATTAGTATCTGATTGCAGATCAACTCTGCAAGATGAGGTTGATAAATCCACATGGGAGTTTTTGAATCACCAGCAGAGTTTACCCTAAGTTGGCTGTGCATGAAGAAGCTCTCTTGTTCATGTTTAACCATGGAAATCTGAGCGTAACGATTTCAAGGCTGAATGCTCGGAGCGATTATTTATTTTTATTTTAAATTAATTTTGTTTATTTTAATATAATAATATAAAAAATAAATTTTAAAAAATAAAAAATATATATCTTGCTTCTTATTTTTATCTTACCATCTTGTTACCTCGAATAATATTTTGGAATTTTATCTTACCATCTTGTTACCTCGAATAATATTTTGGAATTGAATGTAAAATAGGATTCCACCTTTGAAATATTTTAGTATTAGGATGAAACTAAGAAACCAATCAAATCACCCAATAATTAATTCAAATCAATATGTGGCAAATCTTGTAACTAATTAATAAATAAATTATATTTTCACTATATTTATCTAATGATTTTTTTTTTGTATAATTTGATGGGCTTTTTAACATTATTCATGTGGATGATAATTTCACTTAACTTGGAAAGTGTTCAATTTCATTTAAGTTGATTAACTTTAAGTGTCGGCTCTTGTCTCATCTTATTTTTAAAAATTTTATTTTTTATATTTTTACTATACATATTATAGTTTTAAATTGGATTAATTTTGACAAATTAACCCGGAACTGGATAACCTGAGACCTAAATAAATCCAAATTAAAAAAAGAAACTAATCTAGTCAAAAGCCTGAAATGGCTCGATGAACTGGTTAACCCAGGTCCTCCTCAAAACTAGATGATCAACTTGTTGGATTTTTTTTTATCAAAACAATATTATTTTAATTAAAAAAATAGAATTTACTCAAGTCGAATCTCTAATATATGACCTACCGATTCGATTTTAAAACTATGACACATATAATTCGATTTTACTCAAGTCGAAACTCTAATATATGACCTACCGCACCGAGGCTTGTAGCCCAGCGGTCTTGGCAGGATTTTCCTGCCTATGTATCTTGGGTTCAAGCCTCAGCGTGCACGCCTGTCACCCCCCGCGGTGCCTTACCTGCCTACTAGGCTTGCAGGGTGTTTAGTGGGTCCGGGGATTAGTCGTGGGGCACATAAGCTGGCTCAGACACCCCGGGTTATCAAAAAAAAAAGAAGAAGAAGAAGAAGAAGAAGAAACTCTTAACACATCACTCCAAAATTGATCTGAAATCGATGGAGTAGCTAGTGTTGTAAATAATTAGAAATCAATCCAACAAGATACTCATTGAATTTTAATATTTGATTGGCCTTTTTAGCATTCCATACGAGTCAACAACGCTAAGAACACCCAAGGAAAACTAACCCAGCCGAGTGAAGATCTATACAGTTGTTGTAAAGTAAACAATCGCAAAATCGGTGGCATTTTCACCGTTGTGTCTATTGGGCAAGGTTTTTTGTTGGCCCAACAAAACAAAACAAAACTAATTTTTTGTTGGATTGATCGGCCTTCTTGTATTGGGCTTGATCCATTACTCTCTGGCCCAACAAAACAAAACCTTACTGAAACCCAGAGTCAAAACCAAAGTCACAGTAATTTTATTATACTCAAAAAATATAATTAGTGGTATTAGTAGGGAGTAATTTGAAAACTCAATACATAATGCCTGCCGTTTCTTCTGCCTTCTGGTCTTATTAGTAGGGAGTAATTTGAAATTGGAACCATAACAAAGTACTGATCTGTAGATATCTGCTAAGCTAGCTTGACTCGGCCTTTCCTTGTGAGCCATCCATCTGACATGTAAAGCAATCCTAGCCGTCCCTTAGAGAAACTCTGAATTAACACCCCTCCCAGCCTCAACCCGATCAACAGCCTTCTTTCCCAATTCCTCTTTCAATTTTGTTTTGCAGACCCATTTCCATGCTAGAACCCTAGCTTGCTACGTTCCACCCCTCTTAAAAAACCTTCATGGTGAGGGTAGAGGTCACTCCTTCATTTCTAACTAATTACTTTAAAAGTTTATAATTGCTTAAATATATCATAAAACGAATATTTATAAGGTTAAAAATATATATCATAAAACAGTTAAAACTCCTTCTTAAACACTTTCTAAAACAATGGCCGACTTGATAGAACAAACTTGATTTTTTATATATATTTACAGGCCGAAAAGGATATGCAAGTGTCATAATTTAATTTTTGAATAAAAAATAAAAAATAAATGAATAAAAAAATATTTAAAAATAGTGTTAAGACAATACAAATTCAAAGTTCAGGGATGAAATTATCAAATTTGAAAGTCAATTGGTTAGCAATTGAAAAATTAATAAGTTTGAGAATTTAATTAAAATTTGGATTAGTTTAATTAAAGAATTGATAAGTTTGCAGACTTAATTAAACTTTAATTTAATTAATTAAAGAAATCAAAGGTTTAATTGAAGAAATACCAAAGTTTGGAGCTGATTCAAGGCACAATTGCATGAAATTAAAGTCTAAAGATCAAATTGAATAATCCAGAAACTTAGGACTGTTGTGTAAATGGCATTATAACTCAGGGATTCAATTAAAATTAATCCAGGGATAAAATTAGAAATTGATTATTACTGATTAGGATTCCAATTGTTAAATTTAAAACGTATAGAGGCCAAGGTGAAAATAGTCATTTCCAATGACACAAACGGCACCGTTTTGAAGCACTGTTCATTATAATTCCAATCAGAGAAAAGCAAGAACAAAGGAGAACGAAAGAGAAAGGAGCTTAGTCGACAAATCTTCCATTACGTTTTCATCTTCAGAGCTACCAGGTAAGTCAGCTTCTCTTTCCTCGCTTTTCATTTTAATTCACTGGTTACTATTTACTTTGAATTTTAATTCGCTTCCAATGTACATTCTAACTTAATTCCTTTATCAGCTCATGCGCACGCGCATGATTTAGTTAACGTTCATGTTGCCCAGCCGAGTTAGTAGCTTGGACTAGTGATCAGTCGAGTCTAAAAAATATTTTTTTAAAAAAAAACTAAAAAATATATATGCATTGATTTACAATTATTTTACTGGTTTATTTATCAGGGTTAAAAATACTATTTATTTTTATTTTATTTTTTGTCAAAGTTGAAAGTATATGTAATTGAATATTCACTGACGTCAGAGTAAAAAATATTACAAGCAAAATATCATAACATAAACCAACAAAATGTTAGCAATTTAAGACAAAACCAACAATGTAATCTGCCTGAAAAAATTTTGTCCCTGTTTGTTTTTGCGTTTCAAAAGCGCTTTTAAAAAAATTTGAATTTTATTTTATTTTTTTTATTTTAAATTAATATTTTTTTGGTGTTTTTATATTATTTTGATGTGTTGATCTTAAAAATAATTTTAAAAAATATTATTTTAATACATTTCTTTTAAAAAAATATTTAAAAAACAAGTACGGTTCTTATAAATTACTCTGGATTACTTTGTGCATTTCCACAGCCATTCTAAATTATATAATTACCTCCTTGTTTTCAAAGTTTCAACTACAACTGGGTTCCTACTTCACATGTAACAGGTACCGATTGACATGGAATATTCAACAGCTTGTTCCTGGAATATATTAAAATGTGTTCGTGCTACAAGAATAAATATAATTTTGAATCCATAGTTAGGTTATAATGAAATTTAAAAAACCCGACGAAAGTTCAGGTTACTGTGCAGATTAAATCTAGAAGTTGTTTTTCAATTTTATTTTTTATTTTTTAATTAGTTAGGTGGGTCTTGTTAATATGTAAATAGTTTAGTATGTTATTTTTAGAACAAATTAGTTGTTTAAGAATACATTAAAATATTTTTTTTCGTTACAATTTACAATAATAATTTCAATCTTAGAGCTCGAAAGTCTGTTTGTTTACATGGTTTCTTCTGCTTTTGAAGCAAACCACAACAAACAATTGTTAGGTAAAGTAAAAAACGTAGTTTATAATTTATAGGGCCAGTGCATTTCGCGTTTAAAATGCAGGTAAATTCAAAGCAGCTTCGAGCTGCTTTACTTCTTATGTGCAAAGTGAATTAAATTCACTCATACTATTCACGCGAACAGTAATTTTTTTAATAAAAAAACTAGTGCTTAACATTATTCAATGACATTATATAAATTAAAAGGAGATCGCATGATGGTATAGCATTTTCAGAATTTGATCGTAATCTTAATTTTATTCCTGATGATATTTTACCTGATTTGTTGCACGCTCAAAAAAACATGAAACTGTAGTCCTTATCAGATGAATTTTGTAAGTAATGGAATTGTAGATAGTTTAATGAAGCAATAAATTTTTTTTTATATAAAGTATTATTTATTTCATGATGTAATAACAGTAGTTAAATTTACAATATTTAAATTTAAAATCATCAATATATATATTAGGTATTTTATAACCTCAATTTAAAAAGCATTCTAAACCAAACACATTAAACTATTTTTTGTTCAACCTCAATTTTAACCACAGTTTTAACAAAACATATATAAATATCAAACCAACCTCAACTAAAAGTGTTTTTATAAAACAATTTTTTTAAAATCACAACCATAAAAGCTACCATAATATCAAACACACTTGTTCCCAACATACATGCTCACAGGAAGCCCTCGTTCCCAGCTGGGAAAATCCCTTGTTCACGCACCCTGCCTAGCCATGTTTATAAGATTATGTTTATTTTTGTGTTTTAAAAATATTTATATTTTTTTAATTTTTAAATTTTTTCAAATTAATATTGGTGTTCTCATATTATTTTGATGCGTTGATATCAAAAATTATTTTAAAAAAATAAAAAATATATATTATTTTGATGCATTTTCGAGTAAAACACTTTAAAAAACAACCGCAATCACACTTCGAAACATACCCTAAAAAAAACTACACCAGAAACCTAGACTTGTTTGGAATCAACCCAAACAAGTTTGATATTATGATAATAGTTGTTTTTTTAAAGTGGTTTTTTATTTAGAAATGATCAAAATAATATTTTATTTATTTTAAAATTTTATTTTTGATATTAGTACATTAAAAAATAAAAAATAATAATTTTTTTAAAAAAACACTTTTAATAAAATACTAAAAGAGAGTGTCTTTCATCCACAGTTGCTCAACAATACAATAACCCATCGAATTCTTTTGCTTTGGCTACATGACGCGTTAACGTGATTGACTAATGCTGACTAATGTTTCAAAAGAAAAGAAGAAGAAGAAGAAGAAGAAGAAGAAGATTCATTCGCCTCTATTTTAAATATTTTCTGGGGCCATTCTTTCTTCTGTGCTATTAGTTTTTTATTCGTTTCTGATCGCTTAAGGATTAATTAATAAATCCTCTTTTTCCTTGCCATTTTGTTCTTCATTGCCATGGATTCTTCCAAGCAACACAGCATGCTGGTTATTAAATCACCAAGATGGTAATTTTTGCATAATATTTAATTAAATGTTCTCATCACAGGAAGTCATGATCCACCAGTATTCTTCCAAGAAACACAGCATACTGGTTATTCTGGTCAGTTTACGCGTATTTCAACTAATTTCACGATCCTTTAAGTTAACGACTATATAAACTCTGATGTTTATGAGACTTGAACTAGTAATCTTTACGGAACAAATCTAAAACTTGACCAATTAAACTATACTATCCCTTCAGAGTTAAAGGATTTTCTATAAGTGAGTGGTGTTCATGCAAATTAAGATTCTGGATATGTTGAAGTTTTTATAAAGCCAAAACAAGACTCTCTCTTTCTCTCTCTTTATATATCGCAATATGTTGAAGTTTTTATAAAGCCAAAACAAGGCTTGGATTCCGTTGTATCTCTATTATATATATTTTTTAATATGTGCGCGTGTGTATTTCATAATCTTGAGCGC
>Ga0325404_1001557_pt1 | contig 24269 bp, 14 predicted proteins | sample PopdelMetagenome_18_FD_205664 | JGI IMG/M metagenome (GOLD analysis project Ga0325404, IMG submission 205664) | Populus deltoides microbial communities from Bellville, Georgia, United States - Xylem-Control-R1 | ecosystem: Host-associated > Plants > Phyllosphere > Stem > Wood/Secondary xylem...
TTAAGCACGCATGACTAACAAGTTAGACCACGTCCTTGGTCATAAGTCCATGCGTGACAGCAAACAATTAATTGAAATACTTTGGGTTTTTTACTGCTACCCTTGCAGATCTTCGTGGCTCATCAATCCAAGTGTTGGAACAACAACTCTCAGTTCCTGTAACAAAAGAGAAGAAATAAAATTCTCAATTACAGACTCTCTCTTGAGAATGTTAAGATTTGGAGTTGGTGATAATGAACGATATTTCAGTAAGGAAGCCAATTAATTACCGGAGGCTGATGCTCTGGGAAGTTAGATAGACAATCAGGAAAAGTGATTCCAATAAACGAATCCTGCTCTGGAGTACCCAGTATACTTGACATAAACAATAACACGTTAATGTAAAATAGTATGCATGTAAAGCAGCTGGGAGACAAGTTTACATTTAACTTTTGCTTTACTCATTTTGCAGGTTTAGGTTAAAATAAGAAACAATTTTTCATATTCGCATTAACAAGTATTAGATGGAAAGTTTTCCTTGTAGAAACTATCCAAGCATGAAGACATCTTAGTAAATTTAGTTTAAGCCAAGCTTCAGCTGTCATTTTAAGTCTCATGTTGCCAAGATGCAGAAAAAGAAGACACCCTCATTGCCATTTACAACACTTTAATTTCCGCCCACAAATTAATAGTGATTTCATTGTCTGGGAATAGATTCAAAATGGGATTAAATGAAAATAGAAATAAACATGGCTCGCAGATGAAATATGTTTAATTTTAGAAAAAAGAAGAGCGACTCAGCGCAGCAAGGCTATTCAAACCTGAAAATTAAGCTCAATTGCTCCTTCTTAAAATCTCTATCAGGATCCCTCTTCAAATTCACGGTATCAAACAATCGCTCCTGATTCACCATCTCAGCAAATATGCATCCTACCGACCACATATCAGCAGCAACATAATGTTCTGTTGATCCCAGCAATACTTCTGGTGCTCTGTACGCAAGCGTTATGCACTGTAGAGGATAAGAATGACAGTTAGCCCAGATATGCAAATACAAAGAAAATGAAGTTTCCCAGTCATTAGAATTGTGGGTTTGTGATGTGTTCATGTATTAGCAATATTGAGCATGCTCCTGGTATTTCCAACTTCATGGTTTTTCCTTGAAGCAGGAGGGAAACCTAAGAAAAAATCACAGGAGTTTTCAATGAAGCACAATTCTTTAATTGAAGTTTGGATTCTCATGCTAGGACATGTGTAACTATTCCAGATTCAATAAATCAGAATAATGGTATTTAATGTTGTGCAAATAAATGCCCTAATCTTTTCCAAAAAAAATATATGCCCTAATCTTTTCCAAAAAAAATATATACCCTAATGGTTAAAAATACCTGAGGCGTGCATTTTTTTTGTGGAATGCTGAATGCTTTAGCCAATCCGAAATCAGCAACTTTCAGTGTGTAATTTTTCTGATTTACTAGCAAATTTGCTGGTTTCAAATCTCGATGGAAAACCCTTCGAGAATGACAATGATCAACAGCAGAGAGAATTTGACCAAGGAGTCTCTGAAAATGAAGCAAACAAACACACAAGTATTACAAATTTGGCAAAAGAATCTCCACCAACCTCATTCTTCAACAGAGAATGCTAAGCCACAGATAGCAGCTGAAAAACAAAACCGAAAAAGAGGTAAATGATAGAGCTTTGCAAATTCTATTCGATAATTCAAAATCCAGGAACAACAAATTCCTGACTTGCCCACGCATCAACATACAAAGATAGACAGTGAACATACTACAGAACCATATAGTTACACCAAATCTTTTTCCATGTGAAACTGTGGGTACTGTAGGGGAGGGACTTAACTTACTTTGATTAGATTTGGATCACTGAAACGATCTGGATGTGCTTTCATAAATTCGAGCAAATCTCCATCCATAAATTCAAAAACTAGAGTCAATCTCTTGCGATCTTGGTGCACCACATCCAACAACCTGTCCCTCCCAAAAAATCAATCAAGAATAGCATCAATTCAAAGCTCAAGGACAAATTGAAAATTGAACGCGGATTTTTAAACAACAATACTAATACCATGAAGGAAAGAAAGTCATATAATAATAATAATAATAATTCACATTTATACTTAATAATGTTTTCATGGTCCATCTCCTTCAGGACGGACATCTCTCTGAGTGACACAGCCGGTACACCTCCATCATTACCATCACCTTCAAGCTCTGTAAGCTTCAAAGCTACAACGCAGTTGATTTTGGTGTCGATAGCCTGGTACACCTTACCAAAAGCTCCTGCACCAATCCACCTGCAATGCTGATACTGGCAGTCACATACGCACAGATAATAGCCAGGCCAGGGCAGCACATGAACAGTACTCAGAAAACAACAAAGAAAATGATAAGAACACAGGTAAGAAAACCTGTTACAACTTTTTCACATACCCGTGGCTGATCCATCCACAAGAAGTTTCAAAACCAAAATAATTTGTTTTCAAATATACGAGTTCCTCCGAGATTTTTTTCTTAAAAACACTTACGCTCGTTAGTATTTTTTTTTTCAGTGAAAAAAATTAGCCCAGCCGAACCTAAAAGCCGATCCAATGAAGAACCTAAAAGCTAAAAGCCGAAGCCCCCAAGGCCTCCAGCGTTGTATATTAATTAGAGCATGTTTGTTTGTTTTTTAAATGATTGTGAAAAAAATGAATTGTTTTTGTTTTAAAATATATATTTTAAATGTTTTAATGTCCTCATCATATCCTTATAATTTTCATGGTTTTATTATAAAAACAAACAAGTACTTACTTTAATTACCCCGTTTGAGGGTTTCCAATTTTTTATTTTTAATTTGAACTTCTGTGTGTATCAATTATCTGTCTCTACTTGATTTGTTAATCTTGTAGAGGTTCTTCTACATTAGTTGGGTTTCTCATATAGGTTTGCACTTGATTATTGCCCGCCTTAAGTAACGGATAATTATATCAAGTTTTTTTTAGATGTAAGAAAAATATTTAGGTGAATGGGATTTTTTTTCACTATGCATAGATTGATCGGATTATTGGATTTGATATTATTGACTTGATAGATTAAAAAAATAATTTGAATAACCAATAAAAATATAATTTGATTAAAAAAATTAAGATAATATTTTTTAAAAAATATTAAAATAATAACATATTAAATCGATCTAGATAAACTTAACTGATTAAATCCATTATTCACGTCGTGAGATCTTGATAACTCCTATAGAAAAAAAATATTTTTTTATTAAATTTGGTTCTCAATCAACCTAATACTAAATAATGAAATTAAAAAAAAATTAACTAAAAAATAAGCTGAGTCAACCTAAATTAACTTGTTAAATCTAGGTCATTAGACCAAGAAAAATCTATAGAAAACAAATCGAAATAAATTATGAATCTTAATTCTCAATCGATCTTGAAGGATGAAATTAAAAAACAAATTAAAAAAAAGACACAAAAAACCACCCACGTCAACTGACCAAACCCATGACTTGGGTCATGAGATAAGGGATAACCTTATAGAGTGCAAACCAAAATAAATTACAAAACTCAATTTCCAATCAGCTCAATATTGAAGGATGAAATTGAAAAATATTCAACTAAAAAAAGAAACCCGAGTCAATTGGCCTAATCCTCAAGTTATAAGACAATGATAATCATATAGAAAACAAATTAAAAAAAATATATAAAGTTCAATTCCCAGTCAACCAAATGCTCAAGGATTAAATTGAAAAAAAAACAAAAAAAATAACCCGAGTCAACAAAGGTTATCCTACCAAACCCGAGTCAAGAGACCAAGATAAATCCATAAAAAGAAAATAAAAGAAATTATAAAGTTCAATTCTCAATTAACCCAATGTTGAATGATGAAATTAAAAAAAAATTCAATTAAAAAGTAACAAAAAAAAACTCAAGTCAATATGATTAATTTACAAAACTCGCGACCTGAGTCATGAGACTGTGATAACCTCATAGAAAATATATATAAAAGAAAACAATTATGAAATCCAACTTCCAATCAATCCAATGTTAAAAAATAGAGTCGAGAAAAAAAATCATTAAAAAAATTACCCGCGTTACTCACAATCTGAATTATAAAACTGGAATAACTAAAAAAAAAAACAAATTATTAAATCTAATACCACCACAAAAACTGAATTATTCATTACCACCACAAGATACCCAGCATCAATAACCCACAAAACCTGTTCACTAACCCTGAATTCTAGCCAGAATACAACTGATTGCATTTCCCCAGTGTTCCAACAACAAATTAAACCAACTCTGCTGCAAAGCTCCTAACGTGTGTTGCACCACATCCTTCAGTCACAGCCCCACATCCTTCAAGCCATCATAAAAAATAAAAGGAGATAGTTCTGGCAGGGGAGATTTTGCCACACCTAAGAACTGTTTCAAATGCAATCCAATGTTTGAAAATGAATCCCAAACAATATGAATGTAGCTTTGAATGCTCCAAAATACAAAAATACCTGGTCTTGCCGGTATTTTTCTCTTATTTCAAGCGTTCCGTGTCTTTTACCCGAACGCAACTCATATAAAATGTTCACACATTCCTTCATATCACTTGCCATATAACGAAATCGTTGCTCCAACGTAGAACTCTGTGCAGAAATCTGTTAGTACGTACTCACATGGAATATTACCACAAAATAATATTATAGCGAAATAGACTCTTACCCAAGCTTGCGAGTTTGGCTGAATTAAAAATTTGATGAGAAAGATAATAGACGAAGCCAGTAAAGAAGGTTTGAACTTGCAACATTCATGTTCCACTAAACTCAGATCAGCTATATAGGATGCCATGTGCTCAAGCAGGAGGTTCTTTTCCTATGAGAGGTAAACAAGATAGAAGTAATTAAGCCAACAAATAAATTAACTCTCCAATACAAAAACATATTCACTAGGATCTCTCACTTCATAATCTTTTTGGACTTTATCCAAGAATATCCTGCAAACCAATAAATCAAAAAATATATATACAATATTAGACCAATCAATTAGTATGATTCTGTGTTATAAATGCGATTATAAATGACCGTATTCATAGTGCTCTTACCTCAAGAATGTCTTCACGGTAGGATAGCCCAGTTTATATCTCAAGCAACCTAGCATCTCAGTCTCCATGTTCAATATCTACATAAATTTTATGAACCATCATGAATAAAGAAAAATGAATGAAACGCTCATTGAAATAAGCATGTGTTATGAGGTGCATATGGAGTTTTTTTGAAGACAAGATCCTTGGGGGTGGGTTGGGTTGCAGCATACAAGCCTAGAGGTGGAAGCTTCCGAGTCTTAAGAAGCATTCTGTGTCTTGGAGCTGGAGAAAAATTCTTAAAGAAGGGGATATTTTGGACAAACAGAACATACAATAAGTAATGGGAATGCTACTCTTCTTCGGCGAGACTCGGCATGCTTACCAGCTTCTAGTCAAGAAACATGGTATGAGCACAATGCAGCATTCTGGTATCCTTTTAACACAAAAGTCTTTTGATATTATAAAGAAGAATAAATAGTATTGGACTAGTGAAAGGTTAGCTGCATTGGTTGACATCCAGGGAACTATTTGTGACGTAATTTTTTTTTCCCAAATTTGATCATTAAAGATGGTTTTTTTTTTTAAAGTCGAGTGCTGATGGTGTTTATTCTGCTAGACGTGCCAGATTAAAGGGGAGCAGAATTTATTAGCACAAGTTGGTTTCTGGCAGCCTGCCCATCCAAAGACGCAGCTTTGTAACCCTGCTTTTAGTGCTAAACATGTGAACAAACAAGGAAGGAAAATTCTCTCAAAGGAGGAAATGATGCTACCATTTTTTCTTTTTTGCTCTCTGAATTTATTTTTTCTTGATAGCTCGAAGGGATTCATTAATGAGCAACAAGGAAGCAAAGAATAAGTTCCTAGACAGTGGAACGATAAAGATGAACAAACAAACAAACAGCAAGCACAAGGGCCACCAAAAGAAAAGGAAAGAAAAACAAGAGTAGCAGAGACAGTACTCAACAACTAGACCAGCAGCAAGAAAGTGGCATCAAAAGGGCAGAAGCAAAACTCCAAGGCAGCAAAAATAGAAGCTCTCCAAAACATCTGAATTCTCAAGCAGCAAACCACAACAAAACTGAAAGCTCATACAAAGAAGAAACTGAGGAAGCAGCATACCAGACTAAATCACAGAAACTCAAGCAATAAAACAAGCGACCCAAGAAGAGAGGAAATGCGAAGGCATTGGACTATTACGGCATGCCACTAACAATATAAAGATAATTAACAGACAAAAACACAGCAGCACCTATCATGAAAAAACAAAACGCATAAGAAAGGAGCTTAGACGTAAAAAGAAGAGACATCAGCAATCAGCAGCAGAAGAAAAGAGATTGCATGGTACCTACCCTTTATGTGTCATCATGAAATGGATCGTGTCGACTTAAAAACAAGTTTCAAAATAGCACCCAATTTTTCCAACTCGGAGGCAGATACTCGTAATGCAAATTTTCTGTATGGCTTTTGATGAAAGCTTTCTAGCTTCTTTTTACAAGCTTTGTAGTAGGATTTTCCTACTCCTACTTGAGATTTATTTGATCCACACCACCGTGTATCAAAATTGAAACTAAAATCAATAAGAAAAAAAATCAAGATATATAAGAACCAACAAAGAAATACCTGTCCGTCTGCAATCGGAGAATCCATAAATTGCACAAAATAAAAAGATTGTTTCATCCCAACCCTTTCTTCGTATTTTCTGTTCATCAAATTAGTATCAAGCAGTAGTAAATCACAAAAGCATTTAAAGTAGATAATCGGCAAATTCATATTAATCTTACCCGGCAATGTATAGTGAGGAAACACCAATTAACTCCAATTTATCTGTATCAACAACAGGATTCAAAGAGTTGTATCTATCGTAGTATGAAAATGCTGTGTGTAGAGTATCCTGGTCAAGACCAAGACGGCATGAAAGAAGAGCCAAAACATCCACTATCTTTGCCTTATAGATGGATAGGGTATCATCTATGCCCATCCGTTGCTCGAAATTCATCTTCTTTAACAACAATTCTTCCTACAATTTCAGATGATTCAATTACTATAAACGCACAATTATATTTATGGCGGAAACAAAAACATCGCATACCTCCATTCCATAGAGATATTCGATAACCCTGTTGTCAATCTCCTCTGGTGCAGTCAGATCTTCATTTTTCTGCACCTTGGAAGGCCGCTCCTCTTCCATCGTGGATAACGGCTCTCTCTTCTTCGAGCTCTCTTGCTCGTCCATGTTTCTGTTTAAAATTCCTCACCTATATCAACTTTTTTCTTTCTTCAAATGTGTGTGTCTGTGTCTACACACACACACTAGATGTATTGCCCGCGCGCTGCAGCGGGCTTGCATAGCAAATGTCTTTTGATGATGTTCTAATCGCGCAGGATCTTAAAAAGAGTAGGAAATTTTTAAAGCTTGCTATAAGGCCAAGGGTGCATTAAAAGGAAAGTAATACAGAGGCAAAGCAACAGTCAATAGAAGACGAAAAAGAGTTGTTCATGCATATGAGAAGCCCACATGAAAGCTGAATCGTAGAGCCAAAAAGTTGCATCAACGTAACATGCATATCGTTCCATCTATTCACAACAAAAAGGCATCGAATAAATCAAAAAGAGGACGATATGGTAGCGTGTCGCAAGAAAGACAAGCATGACGTGCGACTGGGTGAAGCAATGCAAGGCAAGCACTACAAATAAACAACCAACGCAGGTGCTGTGTTGACAAAAAGCATAGATGATCATAGATGTGTCTATATAGCTAGGTGTCCTGCAAACGCAAGATGAATAAGCATAGAAAAGAAGCAACATAAAGGAAATCGATTGAAAAGAGAAGCCCGGGCTGCTGTTAATTTCATGACAGATCTAAAGAGAACAATAACTAAACATATGATCTAATTAACAAGCTAAAATGTCCATGTTATGTGAAAGGGGTTGCTGATCGAAGTGGAGTGGCAACATAATATGAAAGAAATGGACCCGGCAGTAAGATGTTTCCAGCAAAAGTTGTTGGAGCCATGTCCGTAAAAGACTGGGAAAGTCATGAACTCAGAAAAATGTGATAGAATCCTAGCTAGGAGAAGCTGTTCATTAATAACAACACAAAAACAACAGCCTATGCACAAAATTAAGAAAAGAAAATCTAGAGGTACAAATCCAATGCAAACTGGGATAGAACTCCACCTTGTCCTGTGATTGTTTGGCATGTCTCTATGCCATATTAATTTTTTTTTGGAAAATCTAACAGAGAGAGAGCCATCTCAAGTTGTCAACCAAAACAAATAATGTCTATTGAAATTTATCCTACACAGATTTCACACTGAAGAGTATTGTATGTTGGCTTGCTGTTGTCTGCCACAACTTATATTTCACACTCCCTTCCTGACATCTCCCTCTCTTTTTTGAAACTAATATATATAGCAAAAGGAGTTAAAAGGACATCTTGCTGAAATAACTTATAAGTACGCCAATTTTTTAAGTTGGAGCCATAAGCATATTGTATGGGGTATAATTCGATTTATCATGCAAGGGACCTCCTACCAAATTAACAGCTAATTGTAGTTTATGCATGCAAGACAACCTTTCATCATTGAAACAAAAAAAAAAAAGACAACAGGCAGACCAAATCTATAATTGGAAGGGGCTAAGTGCGAAATATGGACCTTAAAAATCTAGACACAATTGAAAAGTGCAAATTCATCCGAGGGGATACCATAGCTCTCGTAACCATAGGATCCGGCCCTCAACCTTGTCTCAGACAACAACAGGACAGCTGGCCAGAACAAACTGATCCTCAAAAGATCACAAAACACCCAGGAAACAACACCGCTGTATTCAACAACATGGATCAACCAGCCCCTCTCCCAGGATCACAAATGAGAAGCGACAGCAAGAAGGGAAAAACATACAATGAGCTAGGAAAAACAAACAACAGACCCTGCAAAATCGACTTGTGTCACTGCAACTCCCTGAACACTGAGACACTTCTCATTGGATTCAATGCAAACTGTGTTGACAACAACAGTGGGAAACCATTGCTGTAACATCATTTTAATTAGAGCATGGCCCCTACCATCCTCATTAAATGACCATTGCAATGATCTCAAAACAGCAGACAATTGTGCTTAAACTGTAACTCCTAGAAAAGGTTTGAGATGGAAACATAAAAAGGAAAAGGTATTGAGTGGCACAGAGAGAAAAGAAAAGCACAACAACAGCCAAGCAAGCAATGGAAAACTGCCAAAAAAAAAAAAAAAAAACCTTTGAAGCAGAAGCAACTCACAGCACACAATAGAGACTGATGACCTCCCTGCAAACCCAACCAAGACGCAGCAAAGCAAAGACTGAGAAGACCTGCAGGGAGCAAATAGAAACATCAGACTAAGCATGATCAGAAACCAAAGGAGAAAGAGGAAACAAAATAGAGCAAGAAAGCTAAAATGAAAGGGCAACAATAAGAGTCCAAGCAGCAAGAAAAACACAGACACAAACGTGTGAGGGCAGACCCGCAATACAAAAAAAAAAAAAAAAACCCTGTTATATACGCTCTCAAATTCTGCTGTGACACCAAATTTGTTTTCTGATAAATCAATCTTGTTTGTTTTATGTTACTCTCTCTCTCTCTTCACGTTTTCTTGTCCCGCTTCGAATATTCTGTAACAAATTCCCTACCTATATCAGCCTTCTTCGTTCGTGAAATACTATTAAAACACAACCACTTTAAATAAAGAATTTTTTTTATACCTTTTTATATGATGAATTCACTAAATTTTAATTTGAAACCTAAGTTTATTATTATATGTATTATATGTTATATGATATGAGAAAAAGAAGAAGAAGAAGAAGAAGAAGAAGAAATGACAAGGTAAGTGTTATGTATTTTAATGGAGAAAAGAAAATGAAATAAGTACGTGCAACACAAAACAAGGATTTTAAAAGGATGTAACGCAGCTTAGTAATATGTTTTTTTTGGGTACAAAATGTTACGAGTTAAAATCCTGTCATTCTTATAAACTTTGCATATGATACAATAACAAGGGATCAATTAAGATAAATATACTTTAATATAATATTATTATTTATTATATATATATATATATATAATATAGTTTATATATGAGATAGTATAGGCATTATATACTATTATTATTTGTATATGATAATAGTATATAATGCCTATACTTTTAATTCCCTACCTATATCCCTTTAAACTTTGCATATGATACAATAACAAGGGATCAATTAAGATAAATATACTTTAATATAATATTATTATTTATTATATATATATATATATAATATAGTTTATATATGAGATAGTATAGGCATTAATTGATCCCTTTTATTTGACCTCTTTAATTTTATTAAAAATATTAAAAAAAAAGAGGTAAGAAAAAATTTAATTAATCAAAGATCTAACTATATTGTAAATAAACAATTACGGCTAAAGTAATAGGAATTAGACCTAATTATACAATTCCAAATAAAAAAACTTCAATTATTTCAATTTATTTGAAAAGAAAAAACAAAGATTATAACTATCCTTAAATATTAATCCATATTGCTAACTCGATAATCAAGAACCGGAAATTGACATGCTATGGAACTAGAAAATATGGAATACTGCAAAAAAAAAGAAAAAAAAGAAAAAAAATCAATCAACATCTTATCCAATAAAACATCAAAATTTTAACCTAACCTTTTAAGATCCATCATAATTTTTTCAAGAAAAATAAAGCTTTACTAATGAGGAAAATAAGGGTCCATATATCACCATCTTTAAGACAATCAAATTAAATTCACATACAAAAATCATTAATACGTTGCTTGAAAAAGAAGATGACAAGCTAAAAGGAAATGTCATAAAGTGTCTCGTTCTTCATAGACGTTATTGATATCAATAACGTGGCCAGTCAGTGCACATATAATCACTCTCCGTTGTCGACTGACTTTAGAAACCAACTCTGGTATTTGCACTGACACATGTATCTAATTCTTCTGTCAAACCCTGCACTTCTTTGGATTCAGCCTCCAGCTTACTGTTTTCCAAATCGATCATTGGAAGTTTTTACATATTCAAATGATATAGTTGTCACCTCTCCTCTAGCTTTGGAAACTTTCAACTCCAAATCACCATCAACATCATCTCTTTTGCATTGTGCTCCAGAAGCTTCAGCCATAGCTTTACATGATGTCGTCTTTGGTGTGCCTTCGGCATCGATTTGCTTGAGTAGAAGCCTCCTTTCTTTCATATACCCCCTGATTAGTAGTAATACAAAAGCACAATCCTCCCACATCAACCAAAACATTCAAATCTAACCAATCAGAATAAAAAACATATATGGGAGACAAAAAAAAAAAAAAAAACCCTCAAGTGAAAGCAGCTTTACCATGCCTTACTCAGCAGAAAAAGTTTGTAATCCAGTCCTCCATTATCAATTGTGCAACCCTTATCTGCCATGTCTGCAATATCTGTAGTTAAGTAAACACGAAAAGGCATGAGTAAATTGAGCAAGATAATCTTCTGTGGCAGTTATAAATGTTTCAATCAAACCTAAATTGGTAGAGCAACTACCTTTATCGATCTTGTCAATAACATAATCACTCAATGCCTCTTTTTTGTCCTTGCATTCTTCCTGCAGAATCAACCCATATTAAGCAAAATTCACAAGTCAACAACAAAAAAAATGTTTGCACAGTTCATTTATCAGAAATTGTTCTTATTAGTTTTCCCTACTGTTTTTGCTTCTTTTTAGTTTAAGAATCCTTATGCTATTTGGATTTACGGTTAGCAAGCGACTTCAACAAGTCCTTTTCCTATATGAATTAGGATTAAGTCCTTCAACTGGTATATATAGGCGGCCAAGACTAATTTACAGAACATCTTTTGTTATTTAATATCAATATATTTAGACTTTAGAGGTTCTCAGCCCTGAGTCTTATTTTCTAATTCTAGCTTCTATCTTCTTCTAGTGTTAGCGTCTTATTGTTCTTTGTTGTTTAGCATTGTTCTCTCTTCCCTTGCATCAAATGTTCCAAACATTTCCTAAAAGTTGACGACAAGTTTAGAGCGATGACCACACCTTTGACTCTGTTGCCGACCATGTACTAGCAGCCTCCACAAAATCTGGTGCACCAGAAGCTTCAGGCATAGTTTTGCATGATGTCTCAGGTAGGGCTTTAGCATTGATTGGCTCAAGTTGAAGCTTCTTTTCTGTTCCAAATTGGCAATCCCTTGATAATTCAAACAGTAGTATTACCAGCGACCCAGCAAATCAAAGTCAGTTCGAATAGTGGCTTCAAGCACTCCACACAACACTGGAATTACCACGTACCTTTTACACTCTTCTGCTAAAGACCATGAGTCTTTGGATTGAGCCATAAGTTTATGTTCCCAATCATTAGTGTTCTTTGCAGATGCAAATGCAGCCCTGCTAGTAATCACATCTTCTTCAGCCTTGGCAACTTTTAAATTTTGATCACTATCGAGATCTTTCCTACGTTTTGTACCGGTTTTAGAAGCTGATTGTGGGAGTTCTCTATCCTCTTTTCCCATATCTTTAATGTCTAGGAAGACACCGTATGAGAAATTAATGGTAACCAGTGACATACAAACATGATATAAGTATACAAGAGTCACCAAGGCATTCATAACAATTTCACATACCAGTTAGTGCTGCAGGAAGAACCTTCTTGACCAGTAAAAGAACAGCTTCCTGATCAGAAGCCGAAAGAGTTTCCCATCCAGCCAACTTCTCCACTTGGATAGATGGGTACAAATTCATGAAACAGTTGGCATGGTCCAACAGAAATCTCTTACTGGCTTGTCCCTCGACCCTTAAGAATACACGAGCCTAGATTTTGAGAAGCACAACCAGTGATCAGCAATTAAGTGGCATTTACTTTCTATATGTATCCATGCCATCTCAGCAGAAAAGGAAGGCAATTCATAGGATCAAAATCTATACGATAGACTTAGAAATTATCAATAGATGACGCAGGATTTAAACATAGTGAAACCTCAAGACTTCAAACATTCCCATCAATCCCATCGCCTTCCACCAATAAGCTTTCAAATGATTTGCTTTGACTTTGAAATGTTCTTCACAATATTATTTTAGAAGATGCTATTCTAGCGCCAAATTTTGCTAGAATAGAAGCTTCCCAAACATTTTAAATTTTTGGATCGATTGAACCAACTACATTGTTCTTAATTAGAGACTAGTGTTCCAGGGAGGGGGGGGGGGTTTACGACTACATCAGAGCCTTTCCCATGCCCATCAATTAATCTGCTGTCATTGATAAATAGGGCAGACACGCATTCCAATGGTAATTCACTACACCAGATATCTGATTATCTCTGAAAAACATGTCAAGAGGAAAAATGTTTGGTTATATACACTTCATGAATCTGGTTCGCCACACATAAAGAAATAAAGGTTTAAAAATGATCTCTAGAAAACAAAGTTAAATACATAAAAAACCACCTCTCCTTTCATAATCTTTTGGCTGCATTCCCAACAAGTAGCAAGAGAATCTTGTGAAACTTCAATACCATATTTTGTAGCTGTATCTATAACTAGTGTAGCACTATTCCCATCATATTTTGTAAGCTTTTGGTATAGACATTGGTGTGACTCTATAGCAGCAGCATCGACACTGATAGCCATAAAACTTGAAAGTTACACATAATAAACAAGTATGGCATCCAAAAAAAAAAGAATGGTATTGAAATTAGATGTTGAAACTCAAGATCTTCTACAACATAAAACAAGTGCAAACCACGTAAATTCAGGGATATTTTACTAGTTCGTTTATTAATTAATAATAAATTGTATAGAAAAATTGGCATGATCGACGTAAAACAATATATATGTGTAATGTCCGTGATCCAAGAAGAGGAAATTGAGCAATTCCTTCTTCGAAAAAAATTCTGAATCAAATAATGAACTTTTTTACAAACACCACCAAGAAAAAAATTGCAATGGAATTTTTTGAAATATCCTTCCAATCCATAAAATGATATTCATTTTGTCATTTATATTAATAACGTATTATAAATATTCAGAACTCAGCCGCATGTCTGATTCGACAGGGGGCCATTGATGTCTTATGCTCTCACGTGTACAACTCAGTTCATCCTATTACAACTACAGAGATGAACCCAATCTGGAGCCGTAAAAGAAAATATCTATTAAACAGATCACATGAATACGAGTAACAGTACTTAATATCCGAAGAGGAATTATGATTTCAGGCATTATGAAAAGAAAAGGAAGAGAACTTACAGTTGTGTGTTGTTGGGTGTGCGATCAGCATGATTCGACGAAGTAGTCTATCATATTATATTCAGAAACACACATGATCAGTCTTCAAGAAGTTATATCAAAGAAGAATTAGGGTTTTCAAGGGTGGTAGAACTTGTAATCAAACATTTGAATGTAGTTTTAATTTCAATCAACTTAGGGTTTTCCCAACCCTAAATTGTCTGTCAGAGAGCACTTGCCGGGGGGGAATGTATAACAAAGAAAATTATACATACATAGTCAAGTAGGTCAGGCCGTTGAACCATCTTGCACGATGCCTTCCCTCCTGCATCTTCCATTGTTTGAACAATCTGGCAAAATGCCTTCCCTTCTGCCTCTTCCATTGTGCTTACTGCTTACCTCTCTCCCTCACTCCCTTGAGTTATGCCTTTCGGGTGGGAGACGTATAGTGCATGACGCTATTGCCGCCTACCTTTTCTATTAGCGGTTTGGGACACTGCTACGGGATTTTGTATCATTGAGTGACGAAATTATCCTTACCCTAAAAAACAATTTTGAAATTGAAATTTAGATATTGACTTGTTTACATGTTATAACTGCTTTGAATTTGAAATATAAAGTTTCTTTTTTAAAATTTGTCTATATTTGCTTGGTCAGTATCCACGGACCCAAAATATTTCTTGCGTTTGGAATTTAAATTTGGTACAATCATACAAGCACAATTTTAGGCTATGGCACACTTCATGTCCAAAGTTTCTGTTAAAAAAAGAATTCTATGAAAATCCCACTTCATTACAATTAATCATAGATTTTAAGTGTCCCTAAATTAAATATAACTAAAAGGGATTGATTTTTTTACTACAGGGTGAATTAATATAGACTGTGAGTATTTTCACTATAAATTACACTGTTTTGAATCATTATAGACTGTGAGTGCTTTCATTGTGGATTACACTGTTTGAGTTTACTCTCTGTTGGACTCTTTCAAAATGCATGAGAGTGGACATATACACATTGCACTATGAACGACACTGTAGTCATTGACTATTTTTACTGTGGATAGCACTGTAGTAACATGAGAGGGTGTTCCTCTATTGTATTTTTGATCAAGAATTGCGCTGGGGTGTTTCTTTCTCTGCCAAAAGTTGTTCAACTGAATTGGCAATGGCTGCCAAGCCAAGCCCAATAGCGTTGGGTCCTCCTGCCCAGTAAGACCCAATACTGTTGGGTGTGGCTGAGTCAGACCTAAAACACTTCAAAAAAGAGTTGGGTCTGGTTGCGTCTGTCTGCCTAGCCAGACCCATCGATCTTGGGTCTGGCTAGGCAACTGAACCCAATATCCTTGGGTCTGGTTACGCAGCCATTAGGGGTGAGCAAAAAAACTGAAAAACCGATTAAACCGAGAAAACTGGAAAAAAATAAACAAAAAAAACCAAATCATGAAAAAAAACAGATAAAACCAATTAGAATATTTTAAAAAACCGACCGGTTCGGTTTCATAAGCCTGAAACTGAAAAACCAAACCAAAATTAATAACAGAGCCAAATCGGATAAAAACCAAGCCAATCGGTTGAATTTTGATTTTTGCTTTAAAATAATCGAACCGAAATCAGTCAGTTTGAACCAGTTTCTGTTTTTTTTTTATAAATTCGGTTGGGTTATTTTTTAGGTAAAAACCGAACCAAACCGAAAATAATCACCCCTAGCGGCCATACCCAAGGATATTATTATTTGTATTATAAATATTTTAAACTTTTTTTATTAATATTATTAATATTAAAAATATTATTATTTGTATTATTGATATTGTTATTTTTATTATAATTAATATTATTAATATCATAATTAATAAATTTAAAAAATATATCATTAATTTTGAAACACAACCATAAATTTGATTTGAAAGGTAAAATTATTATTATATATTATTATTATTAGTAGTAGTATTAATAAATTTAAAGAAAAATATTATTACTATCGAAGAAAAATAATAAGTTATATTTGAAGGGATTAAAAACTATAAAGATTTAGGCCAGGTAAGTTTAATATTATTTTTAATATCATAAATATTATTAAATTAATTAATATTATTAAATTTGATTACTATCGGAAAAAAAATATAATTAATTTAGAAAAATAACTATAGATTTGATTTGAAGAGTAAAATTATTATTATTATTATCATCATTATAATTAATAAATTTGACGAAAAATTTTATTACTATCGAAGAAAAACAATAAGTTCTATTTGAAGGAATTAAAAACTATAAAAATTTAGGACATATAAGTTTAATATCATAAATATTATTAAATTCATTAATATTATTAAATTTGAAGTAAATTTTACTATTATAGAAAAAATATAGATTTCATTTAAAGGGTAAAATCAATTATTATTATTATTATTATTATTAACTTGAGTGTGACATGCCCTTCCAGGCCCAAAATACTTGGAGCTAGAAATGGACGCCTCACCCAAGTTGCTTGGGAGTGATAGGGAAGTAGATCCAAGTCCCTTGAATTTTGCAGCCCTACTTGACCCACGACACTTGGATCAGACATCCTCACGCAACTCTAATGGGTTTGGGTTGTAGCCAGACTCAAGACTCTTGAGTCTGCTATTTAAGAGGGGTTAAAAACTCTTGAGCCTGATACTGCAACACGACCCACTTAAATTTGGGTAAGTTTTATATTATTAATATTATTAATAATATTAGTATTTGTATTATAAATATTGTTATTTTTATTTTATTAATATTATTGTTTGTATTACATATATTTTTATTTTTATTAATATTAAAAATATTATTATTTGTCTTAGAAATATTTTTATTTTTATTATAATTAATATTGTTAAGATTAAAAATATTATTATTTATATTAAAAATATTATTATTTTCATTATAATTAATATTATAATTAAGAAATTTAAAAAATATATCATTAATTTTGAAAAACAATCATAGTTTCATTTGAAAGGTAAAATTATTATTATTATGATTATTAATATTATCAATAATAAATTTGAATAAAAATATTATTACTATTGAAGAAAAAAATAAGTTTTATTTAAATGAATTAAAAACTATAAAAACTTAGGTCAAACAAGTTTAATATTATTATTAATATCATAAATATTATTAAATTTGAAATAAATTTTATTACTATTGAAAAAACACAGATTTGATTTGAAGGTTAAAATCAATTATTATTACTATTATTAATAATATTGTTATTGTTATTAACTTGGGTCTAACATTCCTTTTTATACCAAAGAAACTTGAGGCTAAAAAGTTGCGTCTGACCTAAGTTGTCTGGAAGTGGCAGGTGTGTAAACCAAGCCCCTTGGGTCTTACAGCCCGACCCAAACCCAAAGCTATTTGGTCCGTTGTTCAAACCCAAGACTCTTAGGTGTTGCTTCCTCACCCAAGTCTAATGGGTTCGGATTGCAGCTCGACCCAAAGTTCTTGACTCTGTCATTTATAAGAGGCCCAAAGCTCTTGAGTTTGGTGTTGCAGTCAGATCCACCTAAACTTGGGTAAGTTAATATTATTATTAATATTAAAAATATTATTATTTGTATTATAAATGTTATTATTTGTATTGTAATTAATATTATTAATAAATTTGAAAAAAAATATTAATATTGAAAAACAACCATAGATTTGATTTGAAGAGTAAACTTAAAAATAAAAAAAATAATAATAATAATAAAAATATTATTATCATTAATATATTTGAAAAAAATATTATTACTACGGAAAAAAACCATAATTTTTTTTTGAATAGATCACAAAATATATGAACTTGCCAAACAAGTTATATATTATTATTAATATTATAAATATTATTGTTGGTTCTAATGTTGTTGCCAAATCCAAGGTTCTTTGATTTTTTTTTCAGACAAACTCAACACTTTTATATTTTAAATTTTTTAACAATTTTTATGAAAAAAATTGACCCATTGTAGGACCACATTACTAATTAAAATCCTATTTATCATCCTAAAAGTAAAAAAAAAAAAAATTACTTTTTTATTATCCCTGTCCACCACTGTTATAAAACTTGTACTAGAGATTGAGAGCGTGTTTGACAGTGTGGTTGCGGGTGTTTTACAAATAACTTTTCGTGCCAAAATGCATGCAAATAATTTTTTTTTATTTTTTAAAAATTATTTTTGACATCAGCACATCAAAACGATCCAAAACATACAAATCATATTAAATTTTAAGGAAAAAAATTCAAATTTTTTGGGAACACGCCGCAGCCGCGTTCCCAAACATGCTCTGAGTCTAGATGGTTAAAAAAAAAGTGATTCAGTTAAAAACTCGTGTTGGCATAGTTAAAATTTATTGATGTTTTTTAAAAAAACAACATTGTTTTAGTTTTTTTTCAAAATATTCTGTTTTCTCAAAAAAAAAAAAGTTAATTCTCTCAGCCTCTGACCAAGTCGTTGTCCCAAATCAATTTTAACAGCTATTTCTCGACATTCCATCCAAGTTCTTCTTTGTTCTTTGTTTGGTTTAGGAGTCATTTTGTTTTCTCATCACTCTGCATGTTTGATTTTTTGTGCTTGGAATAAAATAACTTAGTTATGGATAAATTGTTTAAATGGCAGAAGCTCAAGTTACCACAGGGATGTGGGTACTGGATAGGATCCAAATGCCTAATTTTCTTTATCTTAATTTTGAATTTTTAGAAACATAAAATAGAACAGAATTTGGTGTTGCGTGTCCTACGCGTGGAGGACAAAAATGGTGGCTTGTTTGGGAATGGTACTCTAATAACATTATAAGGGCACACAAGTTTCTTCGGGAGTTGAAATTCATGATATCTCAGAGTACTTACTGAGATCGATTCAGTCTCTTTGATGAACCCAAGGAACCTGCCCTTGTGCAGAGCTTGGACATGTTGAAGCAGGGAAAGTGGAGCACAGAGAATTTAACTTACAAATAGACAAAAGGGAGCGAAAGTACTGACATTGCATGGAACATCAGAAAGAAAGCATTTGAATCCTTTGACAATAAAGAAAGCAAAGAAAGTCTAAACAGTAGATCAGACTATAATCAAAGCTTTGAAAGAAAAACTTAGGGGATGCCATCAGAATTGTTCCCAAGACACAAAAACATTGTATTTTGGTGCAGAAAGCTGAAAAATGTATGCTTTGTAATAAAAGCTTGAGCTAATGAAATATATTTTTCTGAAGAAGAAAAAGAAAGCATGAAAGGGTTTATTGGTATTGGGCCACCTCATGAACCAGTATTCAGAGGATCATGGATTTTAATGCATCAAAATACTATAATGAACGATATGCATCGCCAAGAATCCCTTCAATCTTCAGCAAGAAATCATCAGCTAGCAGTAGAATTCATGGCCTGTCATTTCCAGTACCACCACCACCACCACCACCATCATCATCAACAAAGGAAAAGGAAAAGAGGGTTCATGGAGGTTTCCTTGTTTGCATATCTTGATGTCATCAATGAAGATTCTGAACAGGTAAGTTTTTGTTTTCTTTTGATTCACGATTGGTTGTTTAGTTGTTGATAGAAAGTAGAAACTTCAGTTACTGTAATTGTCATGTTGGTATTTTAAGGTTGATGAACAAAAGTGAAACTTCAGATGCTGTTTTTAAAGTCCCAGGTGGGGTTATTTTTTTGTTTTGATTTTGGAAGTCTATACCTGGTTGTTGAGGTTTTTGAGAGATGTTTGTTTTGTAAGTGAGGTTTGGTTTGACTATGGGCTGTCTTGTGTTTTTTTTTTACCTGATTTGGTGAGTTTGGTAAAGAAAAAGTAAATCGAGTGACAGAGAAGAAACCAAGAAAGAATCCTTTTGGATTTTTATTGAATCCTAAGAGTGCAATGTAGTGCTTAAACATCAAATGAATAGCAGTTGAGTCATTTCTCAGGGCAAGGACTTGATTTGGCAATGGCTCCAGTGGATGGCATTGACAATCTTTCAGCTGCTAGGATAGTCTTGAAGACGAGCTTAGAGAATTCACGAGCTCTTGCCTCTGCTCTAGACAATACTGGCCAAAAATTGGAGGGGATAAAACAAAGATTGCCAACTTTGGGAGCCGCTGTTAGACATGTCCCCAGGCAAAAGTGCACATTTGTTGCAATTAGAGAGCATATTGATTGTGCCATCGGTCCTGCTGCAGCAGTGCTAAAGGTGTATGATACCATTCAAGAGCTCCAGAAGTCACTATTATCACACCCGTGTTCAGATCTTTCCACTTACTTGCTGATGGTGAAACAGCTTGAGGAATCATTGAAATTTCTGACTGACAACTGTAGGCTAGCAATTCAGTGGCTGGAGGCTGTTCTTGAGTTTCTGGAAAATGCAGTTCCTGATGATCTGTACATCATGAAGGTCAAGAAGTCATTGAGCATTCTGCAAGAGTTGCAAGCTACCGAGAAACGTGCTCGGCTCAGTGGGGGTGTTCTCTGTGCTGCATTTGACAAACTCGAAATTGAATTCAGGCGGCTTCTTACTGAAAACTGCATCCATGTTGTTTGGGATTTTGTCTCATTTTCCATTGGAGATCAAGCCTCCACTGCTCCATCTCCTCTGCCAGTGGCTGTTGTGCAGAAGCTTCAGGCTATTATTGGCAAACTAAATGCAGATAACAGGCTTGAGAAGTGTATGTCAACCTATGCTGAAATCCGGAGTTTGAATACCAGGAGAAGTTTTCAAGCTCTTGACTTGAATTACCTTGACCTGTCGATCAGCGAATTCGATGACATACAAGATGTAGAGTATTACATAGATCAATGGTGCAAGCATTTCCAGTTGGCTATAAAGCACGTTTTTGAAATTGAATACAAGCTTTGCAGTGATGTTTTTGAGAAGAATGGACCAGATGTTTGGATGGACTGCTTTGCAAAAATCGCTATACAATCAGGAATTCTTTCTTTCCTCCAATTTGGAAAGAAAATTACAGTGTGTAAGGATGATCCAATCAAGATCTTGAAGCTATTGGACATTTTTGCGATGTTGGAAAATCTGAGAGTGGATTTCAACAGACTTTTTGGAGGGCCAGCATGCATTGAAATCCAGACTCTGACTAGGGATCTCATCAAGGGAGTTGTTAATGGTGCTTGTGAAGTTTTCTGGGAACTTCCGATCCAAGTGGAGCTGCAAAGGCGAAGTTCTCCTCCTTTAAATGGTAGTGTTCCAAGGCTAGTAAGCTTTGTAACGGATTACTGTAATCGTCTACTAGGGGATGATTATAAGCCATTACTCACACGGGTTCTGACAATTCAGCAGAGTTGGAAACAAGACAAGTACCAAGAAGAGCTTATCACCAGCCAGATTTATTGCATAATAAAGCAGATTGGTCTAAACTTGGATGCATGGTCAAAAGCTCACTATGATTTCACGTTGTCCTACCTTTTCATGATGAACAACCATTGTCACCTTTGCAGTTTGAAAGGCACAAAGCTTGGAGATTTGATGGGAGAATGTTGGTTGAAAGCTCATGAACAGTATAGGGACTATTACATGACTCTTTTCCTGAGAGAAAGTTGGGGAAAAATATTTAATCTTCTTAGCCAAGAGGGTGGAGTTTTATCTGCTCCTACCGGGGGATTCGTGGGGGATTCGGTCAAGAAGAGACTAAAATCATTCAATGAGGAGTTTGATCACATGTACCAGAAGCAATCCAATTGGGTTGTTCCAAATGAAGACTTGAGGTTGAAGATGTGTAAACTTGTAGTCCAGGCTTTTGTACCTGTTCACAGGAGTTACTTGCAGAACTATGGGTTTCAGGCAGAAACTGATGCTAGTCCCGGCAGACATGTGAAATATACTACGCAAGGTTTGGAAACCATGCTCAGCTCTCTCTTTCAGCCAAAGCTAAGCAAGTCTGGCAGCACCAAACAAAACCGCTTGATTGGTAAAATAAAAGATATTGTGACAGATAACTTTCGCTTGACACTTCTGGCTGCATAATTCTTTCTACATGAAAGGGGTCTGAAATATTTTCCTGTTAAATTAACGTCTCTTTTTTAATTCAAAATTGGCATGTTTTTTGCTCGTAAGCGTTCGGATGCAATTTTCATGGATTAACTAATTTCTCTTCCACTCATCTGAGACTCTTTTAGAAATTCTGCAATTCAATATGTTTTCGTGCTAAAGCTCGAAAATCTGCAACCGATATGTTTTCATGTTATAGCTAGCTCCTGTCTTGTAAATCACAAGGACTTCTGGTAAGTTGGATTTGAAGTGAAGCTTGCTTGGCTTGGCTTGGCTTTCATTGTATTGTTACTTAGCATGGTGAGTTAGCCATTAGGTGAGAAATTTATTCATGAGTGGTGCTGATCAAATGGCTGCTAACCACTACGAAAACACAAATCATGCGCCATCACCGTGTTCTATTAACGTAGACAGAAAGACAAATCTCTGCAATTAATGTGGATTATGAATTAATTTGTGTTTATTAGGACAACATTGAGTGCTTCAATGTTATCTGGAATCTATAAACTATGACTTGTAGAACCTTATAAATGTGATCAACTAGCAAATGATGTTCTTAACCTTTTGGATCAGCTGGTTGTCCTTGAGTTCTTTTGTCTTAGAGTGGAATGCTTCACTCCGAAACTAAGAAAATGTTCCTTTTCTTCACCTTCTATCCTCTCAATGTCATCCCGCCTGTGAAATGTACAAAAAGAAGAAAGAAGAAAAGGATTTCCCCTTCATTTCCTTTTCTTTTATTTGACCCTTTTATCAGGAGCACATCCTTTCACTTCTCTATGCCAAATATCCCAGTCTTCCATGTGATTATTAAATTTATTTTAGATAAGTCAGATTTTATCTTGAATTATTTTTAAATATTAATCATACTAAATTTGAATGGATTGATCTACAATTTAATTCATCTGGATGAAATATAGCAGATTAATAATAAGAAGATTTTATTTCGAGGTTGGTGGCTGACAACAATAATCCATGGATGAAAGATTCCAGGTTAATATTTCGAGGTTGGTGGCTGACAACAATAAAGGATGATAGGAAAAACATGTCCTTTTTCTATTTATTACTACAGTAAAAAAATCATTTCAACACTCTATCTTAATCTACCAGGCCCTCGTTGAGATGGCAGCACAAACAGAAGCAGGTAAAATTCAATTTTTTTAAAGATTTGTTATATTAAAGATGAATTTTAAAAAATAAAAAATATTATTTTAATATATTTATAAAAAAAATATTTTGAAAAACAATGTATTCTCAATACACTTGTTATTTAAGCTTCAATTGACAGGTTGTACTAAGCTTCACTCAGTATCTTCAAATAGATGATTTTCTAGATAATTTTTTTAAAAATATTGTTTTAGATCGACCGTCAACTCAGGTATTATTGTTGTGCATACTGGACCGAAAGCAAACACAAATAAAACACAAACACAAACAGATTTACGTGGTTCCCCAAAACCGGGTACGTCCACGGAGGCAGCAGATTGTATATTAATGGAGGAATGATACAAACACTCAACTCAACCCAATACAACCCACAAAAAACCAGTGTTTCACTCTTACACTCTTTTCTCTCAAATCTGCACTTGCACTCTCTCTCACAGTTGCACTCACCACACTTCTCTGCACACTTACTTCTTGCACACACACTGCACTCTTCCTCTCTCGTTCCTCACTTCTGTCTTCTTACATGAGAAAGGAAAGCATAAATATAGTGGCTGAAAAAGAGAGGGTGGTTGGTAGTGGAGAGGGTAGTTGAGAGTGGTTGAGAAAAAATGTTGACAATTGCAAATGTTGACAATTTGCTACAAATCTCCACCTTGGCAAGATTTTTCCAGGCAATCCTCGTGATCAATCAATGCTGCCTCTGATGCGCCATATGGCGCTGCACCCTGAAGGTGCTCAACACCGAGAGATGTTGACCAAGTCCAAACAATGTTGGAACTTGATCCCTGAGACACATTT
>Ga0325404_1001558_pt1 | contig 24259 bp, 9 predicted proteins | sample PopdelMetagenome_18_FD_205664 | JGI IMG/M metagenome (GOLD analysis project Ga0325404, IMG submission 205664) | Populus deltoides microbial communities from Bellville, Georgia, United States - Xylem-Control-R1 | ecosystem: Host-associated > Plants > Phyllosphere > Stem > Wood/Secondary xylem...
GGGGGGGGGGGTGTCTGGAATGGAGCTCAAGAAGCAATCTCTAAATTACCTTCTCAATTTCAACAGAATCTCTAGCTGCATGACTAGGAAAGTTTGGATAACTACCATACCCTTGGTCAAGACCCTTTAGCCCTTGACAAACCTGCTGAGGAATAGACTGTGAATTTGCCTCGAGATTTGTTCCATAAGAAGGTTCCATGTCAGCATCCAGATCCCCCATAGGATGATACTGAAATTTGCGTGATCCAGATGGCTTTCGACCTATAGGACTGGATGACTTTTGCTTTCCTCTGGACAAAGAACAAGAATCGTTTGCACCCAACCATGTGTTTTCCCTTGCGCCAAAAGCAGAAGCATGGTGGGTTATATTGGGGAAGCTATCAGTTGTGTTATCTTTTGTATTTGAGCGCTGCGCTTCCTGAGTTTCAACTGCCCTGTTTGCCAAACTACTATTTCTCGATGACTCAAAAGAATGATCATTCTTGACCATATGGGGTTGGCACTTTCCTACAACCTCATTTCCTTTATGGTTCACTGAAAAACCAGCATGTTTCCAGATATCAATATTATTACTTTTAGAAAGCTGTTTGCTGCTTTCCATGTTGGCCCTCTCAGTGCTTGAATCTGGCAATGCAGCAACATTATTCCTGTTAGTATCTTCTTGGTTGACCAGTGGGCTTGTCATGGAAGATTTTGCATGTTCCAATTCAGCAGTAGAATTGGAAACAGAAGTAGTCTTCCATATATCAGCACCATGACCCATCACCTCAAACATGGGACTCTTTTTATCAGCATTCTGAGAATCTTGGAATGATTTTTCATTTTCCTGATATTTCGAAGCAGCAGTTGTGATGGGAGACGCAGAATCCATAAAGTTCAAGCCACTTCGACTAGTTAATGGTTGGCCACTGGAGCTATATGATGGCATGCTCTGTTGATTTGCCCAAGAGCCTGGAATGCTCTTTGCATTTGATGCTGCATCTGAAGAATGGGTAGCTTTTCCATAAAAATGACTGCCTTCGGCAGCTGCTTTTTGTAGGAGTCTCCTATCTGGCCACTTGGTTTCGTCCCCCGGAAACTGCTGAGTATGCCTAAGAGAAGCAGTCCGCAACCTCTCACTCTGTTCATGTGAAGTATTGACTCCAGATTGGTGAACCCCTCGGATATTATTATAACTCGTACCTGTATTTGTTTCATGAGACACAGGGAAGGGTCGAGTCTTCAAGCTAGAGGCAGATGGCAAGCTATTATCAGCCCAATTTGACTTCTGTTTACTAATATCATTTGCAGTGGGAGTGTGCTGATTCACAGCTGGAGGTTCGCTCTTTCGGTAAGTCACGCCACTCCACTCTTCTTGTAGCCGTGTATCACTGCTAGAAGTTTCTGCTACAGCAGATTGCATAAGAGCACTCCAACTCCCACTTTGCACAGAGGGCAATGTACTGAAAAAGTCTGTGCCATCCAACATATTGTAACCTCCAGAACCCATGTTGGTGGTCCTGCCAAATGCGTCCCATAAATTATCATCGGACCCAAACAAAATCTTTGCCTCGGCTGGATCTAGGGTGGCCACATTCTGGGAAGGAGCAACCTGTATCATGGTTTCCTCTTCTGATGCCAAGTCTTGCCTCATGCAAATTTCTTGCACTGGCTCATTGTTTTGCTGGGGATTCACTTGATGCAAGTTTTCCAACTTAAATCCACTATTTATACCATGACCATCAGACGATGCAATCATTTTCCCCTGATATCCCCGTCTAGAAATCAATGCTCCATCCCGCACACTAACCTGCTCTGGAAATGCATACTGATTGTTTGTTAAGGAGTTACTGCTGTCTGATACCTGCTGCATTAAGGGCTTATCCATTTGGACAGGAGAATACTGACTTGGAGTGAGACTCATTGCAGAGATAGGGACACCATAAAGAGATTGATCAACCTGCTGCGGAACCATACCCACTATGTGTGGCAGTGCCTGGCCCTGCTCAGGGGAAACCATATGTCCTCTAACAGATCCTTGCATAACTGGAGGCACACCTTGCTGTGGCCAGTTTGTGCTAGCTGCCATGAGCTCAGGCTGCAATGAAAAATTTGATGTTTCATGAATAGGAATGCCGTTGATCAAAGGCTGTGAGTTGCCAGCTGCCTGTTTTGCAAAAGCAGAAGCTTGATTGACTGAATTCAGTTTCCTTGCATCTTCTTGCTTCTGAAGTTCTTGCTGCCACTGCATTTCTTGTATTTTCTTAAGCATAAATTGATGCTGTAGCAGCTGCATGTCACTAATCCCTGGCTGCTGTCTAGGAAAAGATTGCAGCATGCCAGGATGCTGACTGCTAATTTGCTGCTGACCTCCAAAGAAATCATAATTAACTGGAGATTCATTAAAATCCATTCTGGCTGAATTCTTTTTGAGAAATTCAGGACCATCTGCCAGCTGTGAATCAAGCATTGAAAAGCCTTTTGATGTCATACTACGTCGATCAGATTCTGTATCCACTCCCAAAAAGTTTTCTTCATTCTGGTTTGTCTGGAGAACTTGATGGCCATGCATATAGCCATTCAAAGGTGGCTGTTGGCTTTGACTCTGGCTTCTGGCAAACTCAGGTCTGGGATTTGAATGTGAAAAGTACATGCCAAGCTGCACACTTGATGATTCACCTCCTCTCTCAGTATCAGCTAATTTCAAAAGAAAATGAGTGATAAATGACATAAAAGCCTACAAACTTTACCGCACACAATAACTTCAAACCATAATATCCATAATTCAGGGTGTTATTGATGGGGGGGAAACCAAGTCTGCTTTATTACAATTTAACTCTACTGAAAACAATACAGGCCAATGAAAACTAACAAAATAAGATATGCATAATTAATACCTGGTTGATGTACATTGTCATTTTTTAAGTTAGAAATAAGAGGTGTGCCAATCTGCCTCTGACTTCCAGCCCAGGGATTATTATTTGGGCCAGACCAAGTCCCGTCAACAGTCTGTGATTGGTGCTGGCCCTGGGACCAGTTATCCTGCCCAAGGAAATTGTGGATCCTATCTCCAACTTCGTTGCCAGGCATAGATAACCCACCTCACAGATATTCAGCAGCTTAAATTGTCAGAAGAAACTCACTACCTAAAAGGAGATCAAGTTTAAATCTTTATATTCAGACAATTTAATTGAACAGAACTTTACTACATGAAGAACTTCATAAGTACAAGCACGCTCAAACCTCTTCTCTGTTCATTGGGTGTCACTCAAATCTCATTCTGCATACAAACAAGATCTAGGGCATCACAATGAAGTAATGGAAAGATGTGTAGATAAAATTGCGTGTATGTATGTGAGCATAACTCTATACAGTTGACCAAAAGACTTAATCAGAAAAAGGAGTTGATGACCTAGTAACATTGATGGTGAATAGCTGTACCGTATACATAAAGTCAGCCCTCAATTACAGTGTTACCTCATAATCACCTTCTACAAATATATTATATAAACAATGATCTTTTGACACACACACATATTTAACAATCTCTTGCAGTTAATTGTTGATCATCTACCCAAGAGTAATCAAAAGAAAAGTTAATAATATTTTCTATTAAGTTCAACAATATTGCCAACAGCCATAAATCCAAACAACCACCATCATTACTGGAATTTCAAATCTTTTAGCCTACTTTCGGTTTGCATGCAGGGGCACAACACATATACCTAGAAAAAGTTTCCAGTCACTTTATTATTTCTCAAAAACTGTATGACTTCAATATTTCCCTAATAAGGAACGTCCCAGACATTGTCAACTAATCTAACTTCGAAAAGTTACAGCTAGCTTAAGTTGAAGCTCTATAAATTGTTTAGGCAATAGGAAACCTGCAGAAGATATCCTTCAGCAGCAAGAAGCTGAAATTCAGATTCCAAGAACTTAAAAGACAAGCCTCTTCTATCTATTGGTTCATACTAGGAGATGCTGAAAATCAAATTGAAGATGAGATTAATAGGTGACCTCTTCTTTTCATTGAATTACAAATGGCAGACCAGCTATAAGGAAAAATACCTCTTCAACCGAAAGCCCTAGAAAGTAGAAATCTCCTAAACTCTGCTGCCGAGTAAAATTCATTGACATGGATGTCCTACCCCCTCGGAATGCAATTGTGTAGGCGATGGGGCAAGGTGTAGTAGAAAGATTTCTGCTATATGCCTTGACATCAAGCATTCAATTGTTGAAGAGGGAGCTGAATCAAAGAGTTCTTTGAAGTCAGATTTGGGGATTTTCTTTTTTTTAACCTTGAACTGGAAAAACTTATGGGGGGTTGCTGTCCTCCCAAATGTCCTGACCTTCTCATAAATTGACACATTTAAGCTGCCAATCAATAGTTAACATGGAGAAAACACTTGATTGGAGGGATCATAGCGCAGAGCAGCATGATATTAAATTACTTGCAGAAAACAGTTGGACATATTCAATTTAAGAAGCTAAATTTACATGTAACCAATACTTTCGCAATGGCTTTAACGTTTATTTATTCACAGTTAGAAATTAAGAATGACAACAGAAGATACACAAAATCCGGATCATAACAAGTCGAATGAGATTGAAAATCCTTCTCAAACTCACTCGAAGACAAATGCTTACCAAACATTCAAAGCCCAGTAACTAAACAAATAACCAGCAGAAACGAAACACAGAACCTTTCCCTCTCGTTCTATCAACAACTAAACAAAGCCTGAAGCCCCAAATTTAACTAAAATATCACATTTATAGCCAAATTATAAAGATCGATACCAAAACGTAAAACCTTTAAGCTTAAATAATCTCCTTTTACCATAAATCAAAGAAAAAAGTGGCAATACAGCTGCCCATCCATAAAGGACCAAAACTAAACTTAGACACGGACTCTGAATTTAACATGGAGAAAATTAGGGTTTCTAGAGAGAATTAGGACTCACAGTTTCACGCTGACGCCTCAATTCGAGCTCCAAATCGATCCTCTAAAGGCTTGAAAATTTCATAGTACGTATTCATCTAGGGTTTCGAATCGGGAGAGAGAGGGGGGGTGTAGAAATGAAAGCTCAGAGAAAGGGAGAGAGAGATAAAGTGATCATAATGGAGAGCGAAATTTTCAACGAACTGAGGAACAATAACTGAGGTTCGGGTCCGAGCCTAGGTTAGCTTTGGAGTCCGAAGCTGAGGGCTCAGTAAAAGGAAAGCGTTTTTTGGGAGAGGGGAGAAGAGAGAGCGTGTGGAAGTGGTTGGGAGTAGAGGGGGGAAATTAGGTGGTCCTCCAATTAATATCTGCCATGTGGCAAACAAATCATGCGGGGTATCAATTTTTTTTGGAGGCATTTTGCATGATTTTATGATTTTTCATTTGCAAAAAGCATTTGAGTACGTGGGGATGGGTTGTATTTTCTTTTTTTCCTTGGGCGATTTGGCATAAAAAAATATTTTTTTATTATTTTAATATGATAATATTAAAAATAATTTTTTAAAAATAAAAAATATATATTAATTTTTTATATTTATAAAAAAATTAAAAAAATAATTATCACCGTAATATCAAACACTTGATATAACTTTTGAATTATTAAAGAAATTTTTAATTTAATATTTAGGCGTTCATTATGAACTTATAAATTATTTCCATGTCACTGCAGCAAGATTAATTTCTAAGGATGCAGAAATGAGTTTTTTTTTTTAATTATATCAAACCTTTCATAGTTTAATCTTTTTTATTATTTTGTTTCCGTTCTTTCAAAAGATATACATTATTTAATGAAGATTATAAATTTATAATATTTTACATCTTCATGTCTAAGTGCTATAAAAAAATACTGAATTATTTATATAATTAGGATTTAATTTAATAGCTAATAAACCGTTGTATGCTGAATCACATTAAGAATAAAAACTCTAATAAAAGGGAACTTTTTATGAAATATGTGGTGGACAGATCTGGCCATCAACCACAACTCAATTTCACAGATATTCTCTGGCTTAAGATCACAAGGACGACATATTCTCCATCGTCTCGGAGTCCTAACAAAAGGGAGGATGATTTTTTTAAAATTCTTGGTCTTTTCCCTGTGCGCTTGATCCAGGACCTAAGGTGGAGCAGGAGATATTGGTGTTGGAGAAGGGGAAAGAGATCAGTATCTAGATATATCATCACACGGCGGAGGGACATGGTATAATGCTTCTCCAAGCCAGGTCTATTTTCACAAGGGGGTGGTGGGAATATAGGAATTCGGAATGATACTTCAAAAGGTAAGAAATTCATAGATACCGGAGCAAGTTTTTTAGCGGTGGCAGCTGAGTATACGGGCACGACTATCACTGAACCACCCTCGCGAGGACCCTTGGTAGTGTCGTCATTTAAATGATCGAAATAAGAAATCCTCTCTTGGGTGCTTATATTCCCACCAAAATTCTTTGTTTTTTCCCTTCATGTAGCTCAAACCATGGGAAGAAAATGATGAATTGTGACATAAATATCGGATATCTTTCAAAACCATCCATTAATCCAACAACAAAAACCAAACATGACCGACCCATTAATCAAAACAGCATCATCTACCATTAAAACTCGCAAGTCAAGACCAAAAGAAATTAAAAAATATATATAATAATGGTAGTACTAGAGAAATATAAGCAAGAAGAGCGGTAGTGGTTGTGGTGGTTGTCTCTTGCTCAATATCCAATCAGATGGGAAATCAAAACCCTAGAGCATACATAACAAAACCTAAATCTGGTGTTGATGGTAGTGAAATGGAGATTGGTATTGCATAGGGCAGTCATGTTTGTATAAATCAATCAAGTTGTCCAGGTCTCCAGACTGATATCTTACCAAATGACAAGAATATACAAAACCCAATTAAAAAAATCCAAGCAAAAGCAATCTATTTTATCCTTTTCACTATGAAGATCCAGTCCTGTAAATCCCACACAAATCTCAAATAATCCAAATTTACAAAAACTACGCAAAACCCAGTGCTCTTTATTGCTCTTGGATCTGCTGGAAATCATGAAATGGAGGTGTTACTTTATGAGAGGAAGAAAAAAAAGATGGTGTGGTTTAACCATTGTAATTTCCATATTGGAAAAGAGAGAGAAAGAGAATTTTTGTCTACAGTGAACTCGTAACTTGAGGAGAGAGGATGTGTGATTTATTGCTTGTGTGAATTGTTGATATAATGAGTATAATTTTATCATTATATTATTACGAATAAAGTTAAAGGATGTCGGAAAATTTTATCTATACCGTCGATTATAATAGTAATACAATGTGTATTACTTTTTATAAAAAAAAAATTATTCATTCATAGTGTATTTTTTTTTCTAATCGTATTTTTTTTATTTTTTTTAAATTATCTTTGTTAATTGTATTTTTTTAATATTAAACTGGTTAAAATTTCGTTTTGTAATTTTTTTCCTTTAAAATACTATAGATTGCTACGGTGTTTTTCCACATAATTTTTCTATTTGATTTTTTTATTTTTTAAAATTATATTTTTCTATTTTATTTTTTTAATATTGAGCTAATTGATAATTTGGTTTTGTAATTTTTTTCTTAAAAACATTATTAATTGCTATAATGTTTCTCCACGTGATTTTTTTACATTATTGATTGCTATAATGTTTCTCCACGTGGTTTTTTTTGTTTTGTTTTTTTATGAATTTCTCTAAAATTATCTTTTTTGATTTTATTATTTAATATTGAGTTGGTTAAGAATTACAGTTACAATATATGAGAAAAGCACTGTAGCTTCCCTCGCAAATTACTGTGGATTGCTACAGTGTTTTTCCCTACATGGTTTTTTTCTAAAATTGCCTTTGTCAATTTTATTTTTTAAATATTAAATTGGTTAAGAATTACAATTACAAGTAAGGCTAAATCATGTAGGGAAAACACTGTAACTTTCCTCACAAAACATTATGGATTGATACAGTTTTCCCTCACATGGTTTTTTTCCAGTTTCTTTTTTGTTTTCTTTTTTTGTAATAATTTTTTTAAAATTATCTTTGTTGATTTTATTTTTTTAATATTGAGATGGTTAGAATTTAATTTTGTAATAAAGCTTAATCATGTGGAGGAAGCATTGTAGTTTTCCTCACAAAACATTATGGATTGCTACAGTGTTTCTTTACATAGTTTTTTTTCTTATGATTTTTTCAAAATTGTATTTGTCAATTTTATTTTTTTAATATTGAACTGGTTGAGAATTACAATTATAAGTCATTACAAGTAAAGCTAAATCATGTGGGGAAGCACTGTAGCTTTCATCACAAAACACTATGGATTGCTACAGTGTTTCTTTACATAGTTTTTTTTCTTATGATTTTTTCAAAATTGTATTTGTCAATTTTATTTTTTTAATATTGAACTGGTTGAGAATTACAATTACAAGTCATTACAAGTAAGGCTAAATCATGTAAGGAAGCACTGTAGCTTTCATCACAAAACATTATGAATTGCTACAGTGTTTCTTTACATAGTTTTTTTTCTTATGATTTTTTCAACATTGTCTTTGTCAAATTTATTTTTTTAATATTGAACTGGTTGATAATTACAATTATAAGTCATTACAAGTAAGGCTAAATCATGTGGGGAAACGCTGTAGCTTTCATCACAAAACACTATGAATTGCTATAGTGTTCCAACATGGTTTTTTTTCCCTTTTTTTTTGTTATATTTTTTTTCTAAAATTGTTTCTGTCGATTTTATTTTTTTAACCCTGAGCTAATTGAGAATTTAGTTTTGTAATTTTTTTCTTTAAAACACTGTGAATTGCTGTAGTGTTTTCTCATATGATTTTTTTATGATTTTTTCCAAAATTATCTTTGTCGAATTTTATTTTTTTAATATTAAGTTGGTTAAGAATTATAATTACAATAAAACTAAATCATTTGAGGAAAGCGTTGTTGTTTTTCACACAAAATACTGTGGATTGCTACAATATTTCTCTAAATGATTTTTTTAATGATTTTTTTCAAAAATTATCTTTGTCGATTTTATTGGGGAAAGCACTGTAGTTTTCTTCACAAAACATTGTCAATTACTACAATGTTTTTCCTCATGGTTTTTTTTCCTAAAATTATCTTTGTCGATTTTTTTTAATATTAAGTTGATAGAGAATTTAACTTTGTGAATTTTTTTTTACTTTTTATTAAAAGAAAAGCTAAATCATGTGGTGAAACTACTGTATCTTTCCTCACAAAACACCGTGGATTGCTACAAAACATTTTGTTTAGTCTCTAAGTTTTTTATCACCAACATAACTTTTTTTTCCGTCATGAAATATTAGCTCCATCATAACTTTAGTTTCTATTACTTATCTAGTATTGATTCACAATTATAACAATATTAAATATATTTATTTTATAAACAGTACGCGGATATGCAATCACGTTTTATTTCAATTGAAAATGTTGGTTGACAGGAATATAAAGTGCGATTTCTAAAGAATAAAAGTAAAATAAAAAAATTATAAAAGACTCAATATAATTAATCCTTAAAAAAAAAAAAAAAAAAAAAAAAAAAAAAGTCCCGCAAACTTACCTGAGAAAATAGTATAGCTAAAGAAAAAATTGGAGCAATAACACGTTACGCCACTCACAGTGGAGCTTTAGAAACATTTTTTGAAAGGTTCAGCCAATTATTTTTTTTATTACTCCATTTGTAAAAGAAAATAAACAACAAATTTATCATACTCCTGTTAGGATAAACCTACTTTGTTTATTTCTACTAGAAGTACGATTGGTACTAACTTTATCCTTTATTTTCTTTTACACATGAAACAATAAAAATATTTTTTTATTAAGTTCTAAATTAAATATCTTCTCAAATTAAATATTTATTATGTGTGTTGATATGCAGAGTAAGTTATTGAAGATTAAAATGAAAGCATTCAATGATAAAAATAAGCTATTAACTTGTAAATAAAAAATAATATTTTTTATAAAAAAAATATTGCGTCACTTTTGGTGGCGCAACCTTTCAAAAAAAAAGGTCTTACTAATATAGAATTAGTGGCATCGATTTGTTGATAATTGGGATATAAGTCTGACTGATCCAAATGTTGGAATTAGTGGCGTTAGATTCCTGACGATTGGGAATTGAACTTGACTAAACTCCTAGTGAGGTAACTAGTGGCATCAAAAATTTCATGACCAGACATAGAAGGATTATAGAATAATTGAATTTACATGTCAGTATAAAGTATAATATTAAAAGAAGTTGTGCTTATATATAAATTGTTGTATAAGTCACGACGTGATTAAAACAATTAATTTTTTTTTATTATTTAACTTGTAGTTCTTAGTAATCTAAGTGTTGCATTTATATTACAAGTGCATCTCATGTGGAGTAAACTTGTCATTGACCATCTTTTGTTATGTAATATAAATTTGTTTTAATATAGTAGGATAATATGTAGGAAGAAGTAGGTTTTTTGTTGTAAATTTATGTTATGTTTAGAACTTGAAATGTATGATAATGATAATAGAAACTACAATGTAATAAGATGCTTATCCCTAGTTACATTGTTGGTATCATCATCTATAAATATTTTGTCTTCTCATTAATATATATAAGTATGGTTTGAAACATTAAATTTGTATTTGATGTGATTGATGAAATTATAAGAATTAAGCTGCGATATGAAAATATATATATTGAAATATGAAAATAATGAGACCATAATTGTTGTGTTTGTGATGATGTATTGAAATAATTAAAGGAATAAAATTTGAATAGAGTCGATAACTTGGTACGGATTAAATACAAATGAAACTTTGCCATAATTATGGTAGAGATAAAAAATTCTTAGGGTAACTTATTCAAACTTCATTATTCGATTTGGGTATTAAATGTAAGAAAACAATTTCGAACTGTTACAAAATGGATGTGAAGAGTGTTCTCCTTAATGAGATTCTACAAGAAGAGCTATATGTAGAACAACCTAAAGGTTTCACTAATCATTTGTTTTCTATTCATATGTATAGATTAAAGAAAAACAAGCATCGCAAGCCTAATATGAACGATTACCAAAATACATGTTAGATAATTATTTTCAAAGAGATCATGCTGAGAAGATATTTTTTATAAGAAAAACAGGTAAGGAAACACTCATTGTTCAGATTTATGTTGATGATATTATGTTTAGAGATAATTCATTCTCTCATAAATTTGCTAACAAGATGAAATTTGAATTTGAAATGAGTATAATTGGTGAGTTAAACTTTTTTCTTGGCATACAAGTTAAGCAATATGATAATGAAATTTTTATTTTTCAATCAAAATATGCACGATATATAGTTAAGAAGTTTGGTATGGAAGGTAAGAGTCAATGCTCGAAGCCCCATAAACATTTCTGTCAAGATCAATTCAAACCTAATATTGATTCCACACTTTATAGAAGTATGATAGGAAGTTGATATTGGTGTGTGTGCTAGATTTCAGTCTAACAAAAAAGAAATACATTTTACTGCAATCAAGAAAATCTTGAAATACTTAAGTGCCACATCTAATTATGGTATTTGGTATTCAAAAGACTCGAAAACAATTCAATAAAACTTATGGTTTTCACACTTGCATGCAAAAACATACAATGAGGCCTTAAAAATGCGTAAAGCTGGCTAATTATCCTTTTAAAGCTTAAAATAAAGAAATAAAAAAAAAATCTAATTCTATAGAACTTATAGCTTTTTCTCGAGATGCAAAAACATATCGTAAGGTCTTAAAAAGTGCCTAAACCTCTACAGTAGGGTTTTTAAATAACAAAAATATAAAAAAAACTCAATTCAACAAAACTAATCATTTTTGTGTTGACATGCAAAATCATACTTAGAAGCCATATAAAGGTGTTAAAGTTGCTAGATATTTTTTTAAAGCCCAAAAGTTTGAAAAAGCCAACTCCACAAAACACATCATTTTTTCATCGACATGTAAAAACATATAGTGAGTTGTAGAAGTTGTTTGAAGATGATCAATTGGTTTTTAAAAGCATTGAAATTTGAAAAATCCAATTCCATAAAACTTACTATTTCACACAAAAATATAAAAATAAATAAATTGTAAGGCTCTTAAAGGTGCTCAATGCTGGTCAGTAAGCTTGTTTAAAAACAAAAAAGTAAAAAATCCAATTCCATAAAAAATATTGTTTTCAAACTGGCATGCAAAATCATTCAATTAGGCCCAAAAGGATGCCTAAAGATGGCAGGTAGGTTTTTTAAATAACAAAACTACAAAAACAAAATCCATAAAAACTTATGATTTTGCATTAGTTTACTAAAACATCTCGTAAGAACATAATTTGAGGTCTAAAAGTTGCCTAAAGCTGTTTAATACACTTTTTAAAGCATAAAAAAAATAAGAAGCTCAATTCCATAAAACTACAGATTTTTCTCACCAACATGCAAAATCATATTGTAATGCCCTAAAAGGTGCCTAAAGATGACAGGTTGGGATTTCAAAAAACAAAAACAACCCTATTCCACAAAACTTATGGTTTTCATACCATCTTGCAAATATATATATCATGAGGTCCTAAAAGATGTTTAAAGATGGTTAGTAGGCTTTTTAAAGCAAAAAAAATATGAAAAACTCAATTCTATAAACTTATAGTTTTCACACTGACATGTTAAAAACATGTCGCGAGGCTCCAAAAGATCCTTAAAGCTAGCCAGTAGGCTTTCAAATGCATAAAATTATAGAAAAATCAGCCAAACTTGTAATTTTCACACTAGCATGCAAAAACAAACCGCGAGGCCCTAAAAGATATATAATGTTGGCCTATAGGATTTTTAAAGCACAAAATTGAGAAAAAAACATGATTCAACAAAACTAGTTTTCATAACGACATGTAAAAACATGCTATGAAGCTCTAAAAGGTTTCTAAAGTTAGTAGGTATGTTTTATAAAGCATAAAGGTACAAAAATATGTTTTCCATGAAACTTATGAGTTTCATACTCGTTGACATGCAAAATCATATTAAAAAGCCCTAAAAGGTGCAAAAAAATTGGTTGATAGACATTTTAAAGCATAAAAATGTAAAAAAAAAAAAAACCAATTCCACAAAACTTATGGTTTTTACATCATGATGCAAAAGTATACCGTGAGTCCTTAAAAGGTACCTAAATTTGGCCAACAGGCTTTGCAAATGACAGGTGCAAGAAAATAAATTACTCAGAACTTATAATTTTCACATCATGTAACAACATAAGCAAGTCCTGAAGAGGCGCCTACAGTTAGCCGATTGGTTTTTTAAAGCACAAAAGTGCAAAAAATCCAATTTGACAAACACACTGCATGCAACAACATTTCACAGGCCCTTAGAAAGTGTCTAAAATTTGCCGAGACACTTTCTAAAGCACAAAAAAGCAAAAAATACAACTCTACAAAATTCATAGTTTGTACTGGTATGCGGAAACATACTACAAGGCTCCAAAAGACGTCTAAAGTTGACCGATAAACTTTTTAAAGCAAAAAAATTGCAAAATGAGGCCTTGAGGGTGCCTACAGCATGCAAAAATATAACATGAGGCCTCGAGGGTTCCTAAATCTTCCAACAAGATTTATAGCACAAATATGCAAAAGATCCAATTCCACTAAACTCGTGCTTTTCACACTAGAACGCAAAAACATACCCTGAGTCTCTAAGAGGTGCCTAAAATTGATAGGTAGGCTTTTTAAAACACAACACTGCTCAACTCTCTAAAAATCTTGTTGGCCCAAAAAGCCCACATAGCCATCTCCGAATTAGACATCAGATATCCACACAGCCTGATAAGACATCTTCGAGTGGAAGATCAACTATGATTCCCTGTAAGCTCAAGCCTGAGACTAGTCGAACACATCCTAGCACCAATTGTTCAGCCCTAAGAGCATTACTTTTAAGTCAAATCCAATCTACTCATCATCTTCAACCATGAAGACAGAACATGCATGCATTGAATGAAAGCACACCTAGTTCACACAATTCCCTAAAAATTAATCCTACAATCATCATCAACAATACATAGCTCACAAAACACAAAATCAAGCAGCAACTTTTATAAAAACGTATTGTCACTTTAATTCCATCTCCAAATAATTCGAAGTTGATCACTCCACTCTTTGCATAGACTCACACACATGAATTTAAAGCTATATAAACTATCTTGAACCCCAAGTCAAGTCAATTCCATCTTTATCTTGGTAATTCTCTCTAAATCTTTTTCTAAGCAATCATTTTTAATCTTGATAAACTTACACAAAATAACCTCTGAGACTTCATTCCCCCTACACATTTACTAAATCTCCTAAGCCAAACAATGAACTCGTTTTGTAGATTTTCATGCTACCAAGTTTTGTCTTCTCAACCACCTCGTTCATCCATTAGTCTCAAAACGAACCTGGTTTTTCTAGGGTTTTCCGTGAGTCTTGTCAAGTACTAAATTCCTCTTCTTTTTTCTTTTTTTCTTTTTTCCAAATGTATCTTTCCTGTCAGAGTACCAATAATACAGATTGTTCACGTTCACGGCATAACACATTTTTGTCAATAGTAACATGTTATATAGACAACCCTTGGCGGTCCATACAAATGGGCATCGACCTATGCTAGAGGGTCAAATAGTTAGTCACGGCATGCGTGAAAGGGATGCAAGATGGAAAATGCTGATACAAAGCTAATGTTAAGCAAAGTCAGGAAAATGATGATGATGATAATGTAATCTAAGCTAATTTTACGCGGTGGCAGTGGATGCTCTGAACTTGCTAGGAATCTATATATGATCCCCAAAATGTTAGCACTCAGATGACATGAAAGACAGCTTCACCAACCATAAAATTATCCACCACGAAAACTGATACAACCTTCTGCACAGCTACCTTCACAAATATTGTATCAAGGGCATTTTCTCTGTACATAAGACGCCCCATGCTCTTCATACCTGTCAATTCCACACGCTTAAATTGAGTATGAAATATTTGCCCAGCCTTGAATTCGTAAAGCTTACTCTCAGATTTAAATTCTGAAAATTCTTGAAAAAAAAAGAGCATAACTTGAAAATATGCTCTCCTTGAACTCAGAAATTAACTGGCATCCGTATAACAGAGAGCTCTGAAAGATGGGAACTTACTCGGCCTTGGAGAACCACATCTGCTGGAATGAACCAAGAGATGCCAATATACTCCCTCCTATCCAGACACTGTTAAATAATCATTTGTAAAACCATCAATTCTAAACCATGATAAGAACTTGTCAGCTAGAGAAATATCACATATAATTAAACTTGAAAAGCTTCAAAAAAAATAATCAAATTATCAAGCTCTTCTGCATGTCTTGTACATGAAAGCATTGGTGGTAAAGACTTCAAACTATATCTAATAACAAACTGAAATCACCAAAACATGCTTCAAATGCATGGGAATAAACTGACTTCGACTGCCAAGACAATACCATCTTTGTTTCTCACAAAGACAATAACACATCAAAGCACTATACATGGTAAAAGTTGAAAACATCAAAAAATGAAGGAATTACTCCTCCAAGTGTCAAGTTTGCAGTGAATTTTCCACCAGGATGGGTACTGTTTTCTGTGCTCTGTGAGATATCCGGCTATACACAAAACATTCAATTATTAAGTTGATAGGCTTATCTTTGTTTCTAAATTGATTTTCTTCAGGATTCTCAATACTTCAACATATCTATCTCTAAAGCTATCCCCAAAGATCATTTTTAAGTTAGCCACCAGTCATACAAAAAATGAGATTGCATAGTTCATACATTTTTGTTGCCTAAAATACACACAAGCCACTAGGTGCCAAACTGTAGCAGTTGTTACACTGGAAAACAGATGCCAATATAAGCCAAGTTCTGACAATATTTACAAGCTCTTGCAAACAAAAGCAGAGAGAGAGATTTAATCAAACCTGAATCTCCTTTCAGTTGCATTTCCACTAGCCAGCACTTTAACTCTGGCAGCTTGAGGAGACTCCTACACATGAATGAGTGATCATTCCATTATTTTATAACTAAATCCAAAGCAGAAGGGTAGACAACAAGTATCTTGTCAACCAAAAAGTACCTCAAGCAAATCTTTCTCAAGCCGTTCCTTCAACTGTTGCATTGATGCTGTTCCACCAGCAAGCTACATCAAAGCGGAAAGAGGAGCAAATGAACATTGAAATTTTAAACATAATACAGTGAAACTACAATCCATGTATTTCTTTTTTTCCTTTTCACATCGTAGATATTCATACAACTGACACTATGATATGATAATCTGACATTAAAATTGATGCATGCAGTTATGTGCAATCCATGGCATTAAGCACAATCAAAATTTGAAGTAACCCATAGCTGACTCTATTTGTTGATCATAATACAGTCAACTAATGTTAAAGAACACTCAATCTCCACCCACATCAAATAAAGGGATAAAAAAAGAAGTGAAATCCTTGAACAAATAAAAGAGAAAAGCAAAGAAACCTTCAAAGTTTAAGAGCACAAATCCTACACCCCAATCATTCCATCAGTTATCCAGCCATCCACACATTTTGCTAGTTATTTTCTTTCAACATTACAATCAGAGTTGACAATGAGCATGTTCACTTTACCAGTATACTACTGAACAGTTCTCTTCGAATATCAACATCACACCTATTAATGCTTTCAATAACCTGCATACATTGGGAAAGAACTTAGCAAAAGTCAGAGAAAGATAACTGCTAATTTTTAAGTTCAACAGAAAATATTTTTTTTAAGTAAAAAAGAGTAGATTTACCATTTGTGGCAAACCGCGAACACTGGGAGCAATCTCCACAAAATTATCCATACCAGGAATATTCTGATATTTGTCACAAAACAATTTGTTATATGAGAACACATGATGAAAAATTTCACACTTGAAATACAAGATGGACTTGTATACAATACATAGAACCATTTGCACGCCACAGATGAATCAAGCAACTCATGAATATTTCATATGAACAAAAGATTCACGTGTACTAAGAAAAGGATAATTACTGGTTAAATATACAGATTAAATGATCATTGACGCCTGTTTATGTTAAACAAAAATATAACTCTAACAAGAAGCATCAAAGTTCAGGAACAAGCAAGATTTCAAGAATACCGACAAAGATTATAGAAAGACCCATTCAATAACTAAAATGTAGAAACTAAATCAAATGAGAAAAGAGTTATGGTCAAGATACACCAAACATATAAAATAAGTGCCCTGCATTATAAACATTTTTTTACTTTTTTTCTCTTTTTGGAAAAAAATATCAAAATTCATGTCCACCATGAAGTTTTAACATGTGCACAAGGCAGTCAAAAATAACATGTTAGCATAGATTTTTTAAAAATTTCCCTCCATCAATGTAGTTAGAAGAAAATAGAAGTAATTCGAGAAATTGTAGCAATCTACAAATTGTTCCATGAAGTGAATAAACTAAAGGGCATCTCCCTAAATGAGTATGAATATTGCAGAGTGACAGAAAATGCAATGGAAAAGTCATGGAATAGGCATTGTGAGGGTTCATGAGCCATGAACCTGAACCAAGGATGGATTGAATAGAATATCTGGAATCTTGAATCTATCAGCTCCAATTTCAATTGTCCTGTTTGTGTTTAAGAACGACATATCAGATAGAAAACTGTAATGTTCAATGTTCAAAATGCAAAAAGTAAACCGACCAGCATTCAAACTTATAATATTGTATTGATTGGGACTTACTGGCCATCCGGAAGCTCATATGGAGTCATTGGAATGTTTGAGTATGAACTTTCTGAATTTGCAAAGAAAAAGGACAAGGAAACAGAGAGAAAAAGAAAGGTTTACATAAATCAACACTTGTGAAACTGAGAACAAATTATGACTTGTTATGCCAACCAACATAACTAACCAAGAGATTCAGTTTTACTGAAAAAAAGCTTAATTGTCATGATTTATCATGGCAAAGGCGGGTCATTCACTCATCTTATATTGATTGAGACGGTATGGTCCTTGGCTTCTCAAGTTTTCACATTTTCTGGAATTCTATTCACCAATTTTGAAAATGTTACTCTGTCATTACTTTGGAAAAAGAAAGTTGCTTTGGGAACCTTGGCATGCATTGAGAAGTCAGAAAAATTCAGGGAAACTTCAGGAAAATATTTGACAGAGCCTGTTCACAAATAATACCTAAATCATAAGACACACTAACCCAAGTGATGAAGCAGAAGCTTTGAGAAAAAAAATTAAGTAGGTTTCTAAGATACAATACAAGTTTCATTTGCAATATTAATTCTACATCGCCAGTGATCCAACCCCTCAAAGGAAATATGAACACATTTTGTGTAGGGAACAGACAGATAGTGGCAGTAAAGCTGATGCCTAGGATTAAATTAACCACAACTTTATTGAAGGTTGAATGCAGCTCTGATGTCAGACTACAAGAACAAGAAATACAACAAATTGGATGTCCCACAAACCATATCCACATACAAAACATGTAGACAATCCAGAAATTCTGTTGAGTGGAGCATGTGATCTTAATGGACAAAATCTACAAGCAATCAAGCATTGCAAATACAATATGAAGAAATACACACCATCATAGGGCGTATCTGGTGCACGACACACACATTCCTTGATATCACTTGCAATCACTCTCTGTTTCCAAAACAAACAATCAGATACAAAACAATACTCATCTTCACAAGGAATATTGTCTAGACAGTCACAGACCTGAGAGTAGAGTCTGTAGCTTTCAGTTGTATTTGGAAAATCAATATCCACTGTCTAAGATGTTCAGAAAAAATATAAGAGAAATGTCAAATGCATATATTAGATGAACAAAAAAAAATCCAGATGAACAAAAAGCAACAGTGGAAATTAGATCTGAATTCAGAAAGCAAAAGAAATGACGAGGGAAATCTAGCAGAAACATTGAAAGAAATCATATTCCCAAAAGATAATGACAAACAATTTCCAGTGACATTTTAAAAATACCTGAAACACGCCCGGCTGTACTTCCTTTCTTTTGAAAGAGTACCTTGGTTTTATCTGCAAAGCCAAATAAAAAGATTACTTAGAAAACAGGAAAAAAAAGCGTACTTCAGTTAGTTCTGACAAAAGAACTCGCCTTTCAAAGTAAAATTCATTCCTCTACTAACTCACCATTACACCTTTGCTCTCCAAGCTTTTCATCAAGCAATCAGTAAGAAGTTCTCCCCCAATAGGAGAAAAGGCCACAGCCTATAACCACAAAAGCAATAAAAAGAAGAGGGCTGTCAGTTTGTCATGGCAAATAACTCTACCTTGGACCTTTGACATTAAGAGCCTATTTGGAAATGCATCAAAATAATGTTTTTTTTCATTTTTTTATACTTCATTTTTTGCATCAACACATCAAAACAATCCAAAAACACCAAAAAAAAATTAATTTAAGCTAAAAAAAATTCAAAAATTTCCAAATGCACGGTTGGACCGCAATGCCAAACGGGGCCTAAAAAAAGGCCAGCTGAACTTTATTGTTCCCATAAGCTCTAAATATTTAGGAAAGAGAAACAGAGCAGCAATAAGCCCGCTTCTGGCAAGTGATTTGGGAAACAGGTTGATTTTTAATTAAGTTCCAATAATTGGAGTGTCCTCTAACAATTATACAACAGGTTTGGTGCTCTCTTGCATGGAATCCTTTTTTCCTTTATCTTTTAGGAGCAAGTCTTGCAAATATACGTCTTTTCTAATGAATTTCTTTATTTACTCCAACAAAAACATAAACATCAAAGGAACAATCTTTTTGCCTTGCCAACCACAACAAGACAATTTCCAATAAAAGATATCTGCACTTTTATCACTTGACATGCTGAGGATAGATCATAGCTGTAGATTTATCTTAGAGTTTAGGGACACATTCATAATGTTTGAGAGGATACAAAAGAATTACCAAGAAAAAAACTAAAGGAGAGACCTCCATGCTCACATGAAAGCACAAAGATAATAAAACATTTCACAAATTCTCAGTTCATTTCAAAGGGAATATGGGTCCTCCAAATACCTCCAAAATCAATAATTTCCTAAGGAACTATCCAATATCTTCTAATGAAAATTGAAAATGTAAAGATGCAGAATTCACTTGCAATTTAAGTTCAGAAATGTCAACAATAAAAAAAAAATGTACAAATATCAAGACTGATATCAATTGCTTTATTGTTGAAAGTTTAAAGACAAATACCAGAGCCTAAATGCAAATATTTGCTAGTAAAATAAGCCAATTGATCAGGAAAAGAGCAGTACCTTTTGAATAACATAACCATCATGGACTGGCGCAATTGTAGTTGATCCTCCACCACTAGCACAAATAACATTATATCAGTGTTATACTAGGCAATAAATCAATCAATATGTTTTACAAAAAGATGTCATATAGAATGTAAGGGAACACCAAAATCTGTTATTGCGAATAAGATCTTTCTAGAAGCAATCGCCAAACTTCACTGATTACAGCCAACATCAATTTAAGCATATAAATTGCCATGTTAATCCATAGAATGTTTCAATCTTCTAGGTTTAGCACATTGCTATCAACTTTTCGTGAAAAGCACCAATTTCAAATTCTGTTATCCACCATTGTATTTGCATAACTTGAATTTTCAAAGTTTTGGATATTGCTCATGGATGAGAAATACAACAGTTCTAAACTATGTTATGTACCAATGTCATTGTCCATCTTCACATCAAAATGTTAAAAGCAAGTTCCTTTCCTTGTATTTTGTTCTTTTCACTATTTAAATAACGCTACGATCTGCAGTAATTAAGCCCACAGTTAATTCTTCCATCTCATGTATTCTTTTTAGAATGTATATGGCAAGAAATACACCGTGGAGATGAGAGACAAGGTGGTTACTTTCAACTAAAATAGCACAAACAGTAAGGAGATTGAAGATAAGTGTGAAATAAATTCAGACACACTAACACTTCCAGTTGACGACATTACACACTCATGAATCAGCAACTAAATATATCCTACCTATCAACAACTAGCGAGGTAGCACGTCCTGATGCAAAAGATGTTAAAACCTGGCAGCAAGAGGAACTTGAGTCATACCAAATTAAATGACATCTTCCAATCATATTAATATATATATATGGTACAAACAAATTGGAGACATGGGCACAAGATGGAAAAGGGCATACAGCATTCTTCGCCAAAAATAATGCAGGAGTAGTGTACTTTTCAAACATAAGCTCTGCTGTCCTGTCAGTTATGCAACAACCCAACCATAATCAGCAAGCATCAAAGCAGCATGATGAAACAAGCTAAAACCAAGAAGCTTAGCTTGTTTTAAATAACACAAGCTGAGATAAAAGGAATATTTTTATGAAGGTTTATTGCCTGCACAAAAACAAGCTAATGAATAATAATTTAAGGACGAAGTTGGGGGGGGGGGGGGGTTAACTCTAAGCAAAGAAAAAAATGTCGATAAAAAAATAGAAGAACAAAACCTTACAAGACAGGAACTCACTAGCATCACTTTGAAACATGGAACGAGTCAAATGATTACCATGAGAACCATAAGTGAAGTAAAAACATGTTGCAAAACTGGGAGTTTTTTCCTTCACACTTTATTTGGGATAGATCACGCTATTCAATTATTTATAGAGAATGACCTTGATATAGCTTCATGGTTTATACCACAATGGTATTATTATTAGTCATTCTCATAGAATCACAAAAGCAAGAACTCTTTTGTTTGATCAAGAGGGTTACTCCCAGCTAACATACAAAAGGAAACAAATTCTGACAAATGCAGCTGGCATTGAATGATTTAAGTACATATCATCATGTATTGCCAGCTTACCTTTCTCTCTGTTGTTGACTGTTGGATGAAGGTTCTGCAAGTAGCATTGGATGCTCCTTTGGATCAATCAATAGACACTCCCTAAAGACAGTAAAATTTAAATTTAGATATTACAAAATAAAAGAAAAGAAAACAAGACCACCGAACATTTTAAACTGAAATCAGAGTGTTGATAATGAATCATTACCTGAAAGCATGATCCCATATGCTATCCACAATATCCCAGTCAGCAACAATCCCGTCCTTAAAAGGTGATAACACCTGATGAAAGGCAGAAAAGCTTAGGAAAACCCTAAATTTATCACATAGCCTGAACAATTCCACCTAGCCTTTCAGAAACACGACAAGAAGATAACCGGAACACCAACTGACCTCCATATGGTCCCGACGAAACCCTAAGGCCTGAGATCCTACAAATAATTTACGTTTTCCCTTCCCTTTCTCAGAATCTTTGACATTATTTTTAGAATCTACAGCAGCATTCTTCTCGTTGCTTGTCATGTCATCAACATCCATTTGGTCAATTGATCCCACAACCTGAGCAGTAGTTATCCATATATCAAGAAAACCTCTAAAACAAGGGAAAATAGCAATAACAACAATGTCTAAACCCTAGCTGACAGCCACAAGCATTTTCCAATTTCCTCTCCATCAAACCAGAGAAAAGACATAAACATTATCCATTTTTTAAATTTCAAACACGAATTCCTTGTTTTAAAAGCAATTAAAAAAAAAGTAAGTTAAAATGTTGGTGATGTAGAAGGCTAAATAACATGAGATGGAGAGACTAACAGAAGGAAAGACGGCCTTGGGTGCATCCTCGCCGGCATAACCAGCTTTGCAAGTGTGAGAACCCAAGTCAATGACTATAGCTGACACTTCATCTGTTTTCACCAACAAGATTATCAGCGAAAAAATTAATTAAAAGAAACAATTTCGAAGACATGTTTTTGAAACTCACCACCACCGTACATGATTGCTGCAAGTTTTCAAGAGTGAGTGAACTTCTGAGGTTTCTGAGGTTAGGGTTTTAGAAAGAGCATATGGCGATGGCTGGCTCGGTCTGTTTCGATGGAGGAAGGAGTTGTTAGCAGCTAGTCAGGCCATGAGTTTCGAACCCGAGTTTTGACATGCGATGGATCTACACTGGCCCAGACCTGGAGGGAATGAGATGGACTCCTAACTTAAAGCCCGTCCGATTCACGATTGCTCGAGTCTACTAGAGGAGGGAATAAAATAATAAAGATGATCGCATGGCATGTATGTATGCATGCCTCTAAAAAATCACCTTTAAATTGGAGCTGTTTGAATTTTATTTTTGTAAAATATTTTATGATAATAAGTATGTAAAAAATACAATGCTAGTAGAATGATGATGATATGTTATGCTGATGAAATAGAGATGATGGCGGTGGAGTGATGGAATAGTGGCAGTGGTCATTATAGATGTGATGAAGGCATTGATTATTAAAATTATTAGATGATATTATAAGTGAATTATAATTTGTAAAATATTTTACAAAATTTAATGAGTTGAAAAATATTTTTTAATAGATGCATTAATTATAAAAATTAACTGTAAAATATTTTACAAAACAAATTAATTTATGCTTAAGAAAAGAAATGATCTCTTGTTTATTTATCGTGGATCACACCTCATTACATATAAATATTTTATGTAGATCAATTTTCTTGTAAAATATTTTACAAAAAACAAACATAGGAAAAAAATAGATAAGACAAACACTCTTTAATTACTTTTAATTTAGATATAACTAGATCACTGAGTCACACCGCATTGCGTATCTGATCAATTTCTTTAACATAAAAAAAACCAACAGTTGCTAATATGTTTTATACAAAAAAATAAAAATTATAATCATGAACTCAAAATATAATGCATATTAGATAATATCTTTTTTAAATATTGATACAGTGACTTGTTAGATGATATATATTTTTTTAAATATTGTGACAATAACATATTGGGATCGACCTCAGTTAACTTATTAAATATACAACATAGGTAATAAGACTATGATAACCTTGTAGAAAGTAGTTTAAAATAAATTATGAATGTTAATTACTAATTAACACAAAGTTGAAAGATAAAATAAAAAATTATAAAAATATAAAAAAAATAAACCTAAATCAACTTTAGTTAACCTGCTAAACTTGTGACCCGGGTCATGAGATTGAGATAACCCCCATAAAAATAAAATTAAAAAAAAATATAAACCCTATTTTCAACCAATTCGATGTTGAAAGATGAAATCGAAAAAAAAAAGATACAAAAACACAATCCAAATCAACTTAGGTTAACATATTAAACTCGTAACTTAGGTCATGAAACAAAGATAACTTCATAAAAAATAAATCATGAAAATCAATCTCCAACAAATCCATTATTGAAAGTTGATATAAAAAAAAA
>Ga0325404_1001561_pt1 | contig 24234 bp, 16 predicted proteins | sample PopdelMetagenome_18_FD_205664 | JGI IMG/M metagenome (GOLD analysis project Ga0325404, IMG submission 205664) | Populus deltoides microbial communities from Bellville, Georgia, United States - Xylem-Control-R1 | ecosystem: Host-associated > Plants > Phyllosphere > Stem > Wood/Secondary xylem...
TTAACTACAAATAAATCCTCCAAATAGGTTTGCAAAAACTTTTATTCAAGTGTCCTTAGGTATATAATAAACTAGGATAGGGTATGACCAGCTGATAATCCCAAAGAGAAGATGACGGTGACATGTGTTGTTAACACAATAAAATTGTGTAGTGAGAGGAGCGTGCCTTAAATCATATGGTATAGTTATTAATCCCGGTGGGGAGTTGATCCGGTTAATAAATTAATTTAAATTAACTTGAAAAATTAAAAAAATAATTAAAATTTTAATATTTTATATGGAAAAATTAAGAAAGAATCCATGTAAATATAAACTATACATATTATAAATAATGAAGTTTAAAAGAATATTTTAAAAAGTTTTTTATCCCATATTACAAAGATATTATGTTAAGCTTTTAAGTTAAAGTATTTAAATAAAATTTTTTTTATTCTACATTGAAAAAATAACTTTTTTCTTGAGAATATAGAATATTTAACTGATTATGAGGCAAATCAAGATATTTAATATCACAACATGAGTTATTTAACTGATTATGCTTAATAAATTTATTTATTAAATTTAATTTATAATAAAGATTGAAACACATATAAATTTTATTTAATAAAATTATAAAAATACCATGTAAGGCTGAATATATTCAATCAATTATAAAAACAAATATTTAATTTAAATAAAATACATTAAAAAAATTTACATATGAGTCATATTAACTTCTTAAAAAATTAAACACACCCAATATAATTAAAAAATAATTTTTATTTCAAAAAAGTGCTAAATAAGCAAAAATAAATAAATTTATAGAGAAGAGGTGTCAGTTAGAATATTAATTAATTTATTTATTTTAAAAAATACATATAAAAACAAGTATTAATTCCTTTTCTTAGATGTGAGGTATTTTCTTAGGTCCAAATTAGTCCTGTCAGGTATTTTCTCTCCTGTATCCGCCGAATATAATTCCCTTTTGTTTTTTTTTCTTGAGAATATCTTTTTACTGTTAAAATAAAATGTTAAATTAATATAAAACACTATTATTCTAATTTTTTCCTGGACAGAAAATTATATATAATAAAAAAAGAAAGAAGGAGCAGAATAGGAAAAGGAACAGCGGTTGACGAAAACACAAAAAAAAAAAAAAAGATCGTCAGGCATTAATTAGCAGATGTTTTATAGAAAGGAAACGCATGAATCTTGTGTCGAAAATCTTAGAAAAGGAAACTCTTCTGATATTCTATGTTAAAAGAGAATGAATTAAGGCAAAACAAGATCCTCGTCTAAAAGCATGCAATGATCGGTTTGCAATTAACGCGGGAGCATGCCCTAATCGTGGCTATGGTTAATTTCTTTCCATAACAATGCTTGGAAGTGGAAGCTCCCTCGCCTCGACATTGACACAGGACGTGCTCTGTGCGTGTCTGCGCTCCAATTCATCTCTCTCTGTGGTCTACAGTCAAAGGGGCTCCAGACCCTCCCTCCCTCACCTAATCTACTTAGACATTTCACCAAATATCTATAAAATTAATTATTTGATTCCCTTTAAAGAATCAAAAACTCTCAATTCTCTAGCAAAAAGACGTGTTGAGCTGTAACCTTTTTCTCTTTTCCCTAATCAAATCTCTCTGGACATCACTCTCCCTCTCTCTATAATCCCATTGAAAGCTGTAATTGAGTGAGAGCTCTTTTGGACTCGTCCCCAGCAACCCCTCCTGACTCTCTCTCCCTCTCTCAAGAAACAAATTGTTTTGTCTCCCTCTCCATCTTCTAAGAAAAACTCTCAACAATAGTTATGGTATAAAGTGTCTCCCCATGTCACCGTAATTTAGAGACTTCTCGCTTTGGTTGCTTTCCCCTTCCTTCTCCACGCGTTCTCCGTCTCGCATTATGTTATAGGATTAATAGCCCTTTTTTTATCCTCAAAACAAATAAAAAGATCTGATTTTTGACGCTTTTCTTCCTTTCCCCTGTGAGTCCCATTTTTTTTTAAAAAAAAAACTTTGTTTTGTTTTAAAGATCAGAATCTCAAATAAACGACAATGGCACCCTTGTTTGACTGGTGGGCAAAGGACAGCCATAGAGGAACACCGGTTGTAGTCAAAATGGAGAACCCAAACTGGTCAATGGTGGAGCTTGAAGGTCCATCAGAGGAAGACTTCTTAATCACTGACTCACCGAGTCGGCGCGGCCGCGACAAATCACGTAACAAAAACGCTAAACAACTTACATGGGTCCTTCTCTTGAAAGCCCACAAGGCTGCCGGTTGCTTGACCTCCATTGCCACCGCAATGGTCACTCTCGGCTCCGCTATCAAGCGCCGCATCCACTCTGGCCGCACGGACATCGAAACCACCGACATCGACCGGGAAAATGAGAACCCAACAGTGAAAACTAGATTCTATACTTTCATCAAGATTTTTCTTTGGCTGTCAGTTTTGCTGTTAGGATTTGAAGTTGCTGCTTATTTTAAGGGGTGGCATTTCGGAGCTCCACATCTGCAATTGCAGTACTTATTAGCGATGCCATTTGGGTTTCAAGATATCTTTGATTCCTTGTATTCACGGTGGGTTTTGTTTCGTGTGGAGTATCTTGCTCCTCCATTGCAATTTCTAGCCAATGCGTGTATTGTGCTCTTCCTTGTCCAGAGTATTGACAGGCTTGTTCTTTGTTTGGGTTGTTTCTGGATCCGGTTTAAGAATATTAAACCAATCCCAAAACAAGACGCCGTTGCTGATCTTGAATCCGGTGAAAATGGATTTTTTCCCATGGTTCTTGTCCAGATTCCCATGTGCAATGAGAAAGAGGTAACTTCAAATTTCACATTTTTAGCTCTTTAATTTTATTTGGTTACTTGGTGTTTTATTCGTTTTTTTTTCTCGTAGGTTTATCAACAATCTATAGCAGCTGTGTGTAATTTAGACTGGCCGAAATCGAAGATTTTAATACAAATTCTAGATGATTCTGATGATCCAACTACGCAATTGTTGATTAAAGAGGAGGTTAATAAATGGCAGCAAGAGGGTGCCCACATTTTGTATAGGCATCGTGTAATTAGAGATGGCTATAAAGCTGGTAATCTCAAGTCTGCTATGAATTGTAGCTATGTCAAAGACTATGAATTTGTGGCTATTTTCGATGCCGATTTCCAGCCAACCCCCGACTTTCTTAAGAGGACAGTCCCTCACTTCAAGGTACTTCACTTTGATTCCTTATTATACAATTTATTTTGATCGAATTTGAGTTGATTTATGTGAAATTCTGTGGCATAATAGGATAAGCAGCTAATTCAACCATTCTAGTAATTAAAGACGCAAGTATTGAAATTGAATGTGGCATTACAGGGTAATGAGGAGCTAGGGCTTGTCCAGGCAAGGTGGTCTTTTGTGAACAAGGATGAGAACTTGTTGACTAGGTTGCAGAACATTAATTTAGCATTTCATTTCGAAGTAGAGCAGCAAGTGAATGGTATTTTCATTAACTTCTTTGGATTCAATGGGACTGCTGGGGTGTGGAGGATAAAAGCTTTGGAAGATTCTGGTGGTTGGTTAGAGAGGACTACTGTTGAGGACATGGACATTGCTGTTCGTGCCCATCTTCATGGCTGGAAATTCATTTTCCTCAATGATGTTGAGGTATAATAAATATTTCTTTTTAGTTTTATATTACTGGATGTTTTTGTCATTGATTTCAGTGAGTTTGTCACCAAACTAGTAGTAGTCAATGGTTTTAATGTGGTTTAACAGTTGTTTTTTTTTTAATGTTCAGTGTCAGTGTGAATTGCCTGAATCATATGAAGCATATAGAAAGCAACAACACAGATGGCATTCTGGACCCATGCAGCTGTTTAGACTCTGTTTACCTGCTATTATTCGATCCAAGGTATATATTTTTTCAAATACTCTTTGTTCTAATTACAATTTTCCCTGTTTTTGTGCTGGCTCTATTTGCTGACTTTGTTATATTGGTCTTTTGTAGATTAGCATATGGAAGAAATTCAACATGGTTTTTCTCTTCTTTCTGCTCAGAAAGCTTATCCTACCATTTTATTCTTTCACACTCTTCTGCATAATTCTCCCCATGACAATGTTTATACCAGAGGCTGAGCTCCCAGCATGGGTTGTCTGTTACATTCCAGCCACCATGTCATTTCTCAACATTCTCCCAGCCCCCAAATCCTTCCCTTTCATTGTCCCTTACCTTCTGTTTGAAAACACTATGTCGGTGACCAAGTTCAATGCTATGATCTCTGGCCTATTCCAGCTTGGAAGTGCCTATGAATGGGTTGTTACTAAGAAGTCTGGCCGCTCTTCTGAGGGTGATCTTGTTTCCTTGGCGAAGAAAGAGACAAAGCATCAAAGGGGTTCTTCAGAGCCAAATCTTGAAGAATTGAAGGAAGAAATTATGCAACAAGATCAAAAGGACAAGAAGAAAAAGAAGCATAATAGAATATATATGAAAGAGTTGGCACTGGCTTTCCTTCTCTTAACAGCTTCAGCAAGGAGTTTGCTTTCTGCTCAGGGGATTCATTTCTACTTCTTGCTATTTCAAGGGATATCATTCTTGCTTGTTGGCCTAGATTTGATAGGCGAGCAGGTTCAGTGAAGGTAGCACGATAGGTTTTGTCAGATAGAATGCTGATAAAAACATGGTCGACATGGGTGGACAACAAATAAGATTATCACTGAAAGGAAAAATTACATGGGGAAATTGATCTGGGCTGGGGGTGCTGCTTTTCTTGATTAGCCTCCAACCCTCCAGAACCCCAATACATTCCCCACTCAACATGAGAAAATATTGTGTTATATGGACAGAAGAATGACTGCAGGTGGGAATGAAAGATAGGGTAGATAGTGTTCATGCTTCTTTTCACTTGTAAGGTTTTTCTTTTTTATTATTACTTTTCTGCTTTGTTTTTTCCTATTCTTTCGTTTTTCGGTCAATTCTTTTGTAAGAAAAAATTGCGTTCAAACATCAAGTTACAGCTTCAAGGTTCATCGTACTTTATCTTTGCCTTGGCTATAACTGATGCCAGCTTGATGATACTCAAGCAGCGGTTAAATCCCTTTTGGTAATGGCGATGTAAATTTTGCCTGTCTGCTTTCGAATTGCTCTGCTGAAACCAGCAGCCATTTTGCTTCCTACAGACCACTGACACCTAACAAATCACTTAGCACTTGCCTGCCTATATTATCTAATTGAATTTGTGATCAGAAGCATTTTCAAAGAATGAGCCAACTTTAATGATGGCGCTTTGTAATTTTCAAGAGCAATATATTGGTTTGAGGTGCAGTGATACCTGTATTCCTGTTTATTATAATTATGGATTGAAAGGCTGAAGCAAGTTTACTTTCTTCCAAAATCAGCTTCAAATTTATGGCATATCAGTACAGAATCGAAGATTATAGAGAGATCCTCATTGGATCATCGAGTGCAAGAAGCGCGTGAAGCTAAGCTAAGCTAAGCTAAAATTAATAATAATTCGGCGAAGTTGCTTTCCAAGCATATGCACGATATCAATCAAGTAACTGGGATGCACACGGGAACGTGTTTTTAAGCCTGGCAGGCACATTTCAAAGGTGTCTCGCCTTTTTTCTGACTGTGAAGCAGCTGGGCCATGCCGTGATATGGACTCGTTTTCTACTCTCCTTGAAAGCACTTCCAAAATTCTAATTCCTCATCCAGTTGCTGGAAAGACGATGGGGTTCACGAAAAACCCCACAAATATTAAGTTTTCTGGGAGACATGTGGCAAGACTAGAGAGTTTAGAATGCTGCATTTAATAGCACATGCATCTACAAAACATGCTTTTATTTTATTTTATTTTTTTATTGAGCTTAGAAGAGACTCTCTTGTTCTTAAGTTAGAAATGGTAATGGAGAAAAAGACGTTTTCTTTATATAGCCTTGAACCTGCAAAGGAAAGAGTGGTTAATGTCATTTTCACCTGTAATTTTATACTACTTAGAGATCTTATAGTGACAGCTAGCCTTTGCAAGGTTGTATAAGTTCTGGGTTTTATAGGCTCCGTAATATCGATGATAATAACAAGATCAATCTTTATAAAAACGCATAGCTCTAAAATATATTTTTATTTAATACATGTATATTTTATGGGTTTTTACTTTTTCAAAGCAGAACAAAATTACTAAAATACTCTAAAAACCCAAATTTGTTTCACCGCATACATGTGCTTTTATCTTTTCCTTATTTTTTTATATTATTATCAAGTTGATTAAGGGATGATTTGGTAATCTAATACATATAATTATTATTAAAAAAATGATTGAGACATGCATTACAAGCATCAACGTATGGGTGATATCTGTGCGCTTCAGACAACACATGACAACCTAACATCGAATTACAAGACGATGTTGGAATCTCCTTAACAGCCTCTTCATGCATGGGAGAAGTGTTTAGTTAATGGATCTCTGGTTTGATATTGATAATCCTTTTCCTATTATTTTATTTCTCCTCAATTTTTGCGCCAAACCTTTCAATTTGTTTTTACTTTAGATTTGATTCTTATTTTTTTATTATTATTTGTTTATTTGAAATAATTTATAAAACTTGTTTTTTTTTTTAATTTCTTCCTCTAATTTTTTCATTTATCATATTTGATTGAGGTTATGAAACCTATTTGAATCATTACTTAAGTATTTTTTTGGGTTTTTTTTTTATTGTTGTTTTTTTTAATTAATGCTAGTGTTTTTTTTATAATTATATTATTAAATTAGTTGAGGTTACAAAAAACTATTCGAATTTGACTATTTTTTTTTTGGCATGGCTAAATTACAGGAAATTGGAAACAAAAATCTTTAATTTTTTTACATTAATTTAGTTTTTGTAGTTTATAATGTGATATTAAATAGTGGAGTCAGGGGCCACTCAGACGAGTGGTATTCATCAGGAAGGTGTGGTTGTGAGTTGTGACACCTTGTGAATTTGATGGGCATGTGGCTTTTGTTTTTTGTGAGGTTTTTCTTCAATACGGAAGGCAAGTGGGTCACAGGCCCATACATACATGTGCCATCCTTGATATGCCAAACTCAAATTATTATATATATATATATTTGCTTAAAAGTATATATTTAAAAGTCACGAAAGTAAGGTAATAATCCATTCTATTCAGACTTGATAGAAAATCAAGCTCAAATGACATGGATTTAACTTGTTTATAGCCTTAATATTTTTGGGTTTAACAAGATGTGAAATCTAATATCATTGGATTCAGTTAAATGCTGAGTTCATATACATGAGTTTGACTAGGTACCAGACTTAACATCCTTGAATTCATCTATGTAAATAGTTTAAGTATATGTTGGTTTGACGAGATACTAGACCCAACTTTTTTTTAATTCAGTTACATATTGAGCTCAAATACGCTCAAGTACATATGATTCTAGCAAGACACCAGACCCCAACACCCTTTAGTTATACACTGAGTCCAAGTGTGTGTGTGGGTGTGACGAGATGCTAGACCCAACACCCTTAGAATCAGGTACATGTTGAGACCAAGTGCGTATGAGTTTGATGAGATGCTAGACCCATCACCCTTCAGTTTGGAATCATTCCAAGTTCAATATTGAGTATAAGATATCTATCTCTCATTAATATTATGCAAGAAATATTTATCTATCATTAATGCTATATATATATATATATATATATATAAAAACGTTTCAACCTCTTTATTAAAACTACATGAAAAAGTTTTTAGGTTATATGATTTTGAAACATCATCCCTTTATGTAAAAAATTGCTCACCTTGGACTTCAATCCCTGGCTTTCAGTTTTTAAAAGAAAATTAGAGATAGTAATTAATGTATTAAGAATTGGAAAACAAGGAAATCAAGTCATTAACTCTTTCGGAGGTAAAAGAGCTTTGAGCTGAATTTAGCATGTGACATGAGCGGTCTTCTTAGTTTTGCTCCCTTTCCTTCTTTCAAATTGGTCTTATCCTCTAACCTTATCCTGCAGCCATGAGTTTGGTAGAAAAAGCTCTCAAATAATTAAAATAAAATAAAATAAAATTAGAGCCTCCGCGAGGGTGGCGTTCTCCTTGCCAAGCAGGGTACTGTTCGAAAGAATCTTATAAATATACTCAGCATTCACGTGTGAGCTGTCAGATATAAGAATATATCGTCATCTCTCTTTTTTTTTTATTGACACCGTACAACTTTTGATGGTGTCGCCTGAGTACCAATCGACTTCATTACCGCTAGGGGCGGCGCAACGCGCGGCAACAACCTTGCGCGGCTGTGTTTGTTTTTATTTTTTAGTTTTTATATTTGCGGTGTAAAAAATGCAGTAAGGTATTTAGTAACACGTTAAACTATATTTTTTACTGAGAAACTCATTAAAAAATTGAGTCTGAAACATAATTTTTTAGAAGCAGTTTTTAAATGCTTTTGTAACTGAGTTCCGTAAAACTCTATTTGTTTTTACATTTTAAAAACGTTTTTGAAAAAAATTATTTTTTTACTTTAAATTAATATTTTTTTTTGTATTTTCAAATTATTTTGATATACTGATATAAAAATAATTTTTAAAAAATTAAAAAAATTAATATATTTCTAAGTAAAAAGCATTTTAAAAAGTAACCGTAACCACACAACTACCAAACATTTTATATATGTTTTCTGCTGCAAATAAACCTCAACCATAATTTTTATTAAAAATATATTTAAATCTAACTAATCATATTTTTAAAAAAAAATTATTTTTTTAAAATCACTAACTACAAAAATTATCTAAAAAATATACGCGCATCCAGATACAGCTGCCACTGCATCAATCACAGCAGTGGGCAACAAGTCCACTGTTAGCAACAAGGGAAAGACGAGAAGGGGAAAAATTATAATTCAGTCTTTGCAGCAAATTTTAGGGTTTTTGGAGTTTAAATTAAATTTTTATCCCTATATCTTATGCCCAATTACTATTTTGGTATCTGTGGCAAAATTACAATTCTACACCTTTATATATAAAATATTAATTTTATATTAAAATTGAAAACCTAAATTAAATTAATTGTAGAATTACCTTTTCTAATTATTTTTGTAATATTCTAATTGGATTAGGATTTAATTAAAATATTTTAGAAAAATAATTTTTCTAGAATAAATAGAATTTTTAAGCTATAAAATTTTATTTGATTGAACATAAAATAGTTTAGGATATTAATAAGAATCTTAACATGATTAATTTTCTTATTAAATCTTTAAGATGTTTTTTTAAAGAAAATTTTGTTTAATTGATACTAAAATAACTTAGGAAGTTAATAAAAAAAAATTAATATGATTAGTTTTATTAGTAAATCTTGAAAAATGGTTTTCAAGAAAGTATGTATCGAATATAATTTCTAAATTTTGAAAAATTATAAAATTGAGTTTGATTTAGTATTTTTAAATGTTAAAAATATTATTTTAAAATCACACGTAAAGCCAATAATTTGAATTGAAGCATGCGATGTATTTAATTCTTCATATTAATGTGTTTTATTTTTTATGGATAATTATGGACATTAAAATTCCAATGTGATTATGTGTTTTGATGATTGAATGATTGTAATATTATATAGGTTCTGCATGTCCCGCTTTTTTTTTATGGGGCTGTAAAATTCTTTATGGTCTAATTCCCTTCGAATATAACTCAAGGTTTTGATATGATGAAGATTACATCAAAAGATTCATTGCAAGTTCTAATTGGATCAATTACAAGATCAAAAACAAAGAAGCTCAAAGATACTTTCAATGAGCTTACTAGAATATTTGGGACAAGGTGAATTTCAAGGAGACAACATTAATAAGAAATATTAGACCTTAGTCAATTTAATTCATGCGTAAGAGGGGCCTATGCCTGTCCATCTACTTCATGAGTCAAATAATTTTGGCAGTTAGAGGCTTATTTTTCCTAATATATAATTTTACTCTAACAATTATAATTTTCATGTTGACAGTTGGATTGAGTTGAAAGTTTACTATAATTTTCATGTCTAATTTTTTAGGGATATTAGACATCAAGAAGACCTTATGAAGGTCTAAAAGCTACTATACAAGAATTGTATTAGTTTCCTAATTGATAATATTTCTTTTCTTATTTTATTTAAAATTCTTTTATTATTTTTGCAGCATTGTTTAAGAATTTTTACTTATTATAAATGGAGTTATTTAGCTTATATTTAGATTTATTTGAGGGGTAGACTTTAATTTCAGCAATTATTATTACGTGTGAGGTTTTGCTCATACTTTTTGGTTTTCTTATTGAACTATTGTGACTTATCAAAGAATTAACCAAGTTTTGTGATATCTTTTATACCTCTCTTTCGTGTCTCTTTATAGGTGTTGGGTGGAGGTTATGTTACTTATAATCTTGATACCTTGGTACAGGTTATCATTGTGTCAAGCTCAATTCCAAACTTGATCTTAGCTTTTTTGGGAATAATAGATTTGACTGTGGGTTTCTGGATTTTTATATCAACGAGGTACGTATTGGCTGATATCAGAGCAAATACTCTAAATCATATTACATCCCTTTATTTTCAAGTTTTTGCATACTTTGTTATTATCAAGTTCTTTATCATTTCTAAAAACTAGTTGTGGCGTCAAGTTAAAAAAAAAATTATTTGCAATTTGATTAAATAAAGTCATATAAAAAATAAATAAAATCACAAGAAAATAAATTCTTAGGGTTTATCGTAAATCTTAATTCAAAGAAACATAGAGTTTAACCCTTTGCTTTAAATTTGAAAAAAATCTTGATTCTTGAGGTTTTTTAAAGATAAATTTTTAATTGGGGTACTTTAGGTTTACTTGGTATGGTTTTATTGAAAATTAAAAAAAAAAAGATAGTTTTTGCATCATTGTCTTTTTTTATTAGTTTCTGCTATTTTGAGTCATTTAGCTCTTATATCATTAGTTTCTTCGTCTCTGTAGTATTTTATGTCATGTCTTTATATGGTTCATATTTTGCAAGAATTCGTATTGATATTCATGATTTCGTATTTGTAGTTTTGTATTGATAGTTTTCAATTTTATTGTTTCTTGATTCTTTACATTTTTTTTATTGCTCTATTAAGATATTAATCTTTTATTTGTTGTGAATTAGTTCATTAAAGCACTGAAATATTGAGAATTGACTGGTAAAAGGCGAAGGTGAACATATTAGAGTCAAAAGCCAAATATTGTGTGAAAGATGAGAGGAGTGACATCTATTGAATGTAAACATGTGATAAAATGTGCGCGCACGCCGGGGAGAGGGGGCGTGCTTGTGCTACTAACTTAATTTTCAACTCTTGATGATGTCAACTAAGAGTGAATCATTACTACCAAAAGATAGAAATAATCACGAATGAAGTTATTTGGCCATGTAACAACAATTAGAGTTGATGAATACAAGATTTTCCAAAGTAATGAGTAAGATTAATGGTTTGAGAACCAAAATGGATAATTTTCAAGGAATCGTACCATAAGGGCTTGAAAGGAAGAATGTCTGTGAGATGAGAAAATTCACCCCTAGAAGAATCTATAGCAAAAAATACAGTTGGGGAGTCCAAGAATTTTGATGAAAACTATAGTGGTAGGCTTTGGCCACATAGAAACCAGAGGCTTAAGGGAGTTCTTCCACTTGTGCAATTCAACCATAGGAAAGTAGATATAAATGATGGATTTTGAGATGGTTTGAATAAAGATTTGGGCAGTATTAAAATGAAGATTTTGGCTTTTAATGAAAAAACGATCTGGAAGCTTATTTTGAATAGGAAAAGAAAGTAGCTTCACAATGTCCAAACAAAAGGATTATAGTTATAAGAGAGCATGAGGATATTGAATCTGAAAGTGATAGATCCAAGGAGGATGCAATGCCACCACTTGAGGATTGTAGTGATGTTATCTATTACCTATACAAATGGTTTGAACCATGAACTTGCACTAAACATATTTAAGAAGTTCCAAAAAACTAACAAATAACATTAAATCATCAATAACATGCATGAAGTTTCAAAGTTTAAAACTATCAAAGCTAAACAACAAACATAGTCATGCTATTTGGATTCAAAACTTGATATTTTTAAACATTTATATGTTAAAATATACTTGTATGAATCATGAACTTGCACTAAAAACATAAATTGATCAACATGCTTCTAAAATCTTTAACCCATAAACATATGCATCTTATTGTTTTATTATAAAACAGATTCAAACACCAATTAAAATACCTCAAATACATCATTAACATGTTATTGAGATGAAAACACAGAATCAAACAAGCATTAAAGCCAAGAATTATGCCTTTGATGCAAGCCTCACTAACACATTATTGACCAAACCTAAAAAAAATTACTATAATGAAAGCTTGAGAAATCTAAAACATGTTTAAAGCAAGAACAAAAACAAAACAAAACAAACTCTGCTGAAAAAACATCAGATTATTCTAGCATCAAAATCAAACAAAAAAATACAAGATAAGCTTAAACAACATCAAAAGAGATTTAAACATTAAGAAAGCATGAATAGGTAGGTTACATAGGCTCCACCCTTGAACTTTTACATGGTTATAACTTCTCCAAGCTTGCTAGCTATGTATTGTTGTTTTTCTTCTCTTTTCTTTCCTTATTTCCCTGTAACTATCTTTTCCTTCCAAAGCTTATTAGACTCTCTATGTTAGGCTATTGAACCTTCAGATTAGCATTTTTTCACAATGTGTTTCTCCATGTTTCTCCTCTTTTTTTTTTCATTTTACAGGGGGTATTTATAGGGTTTTACTAGGGTTCTTGATGGATTCAAACATAGATTGACCAAAACTTAGCCTTTTGATCAAAATGAGAGAGTTCTGGACAAATGTTAAAGCTGGAACCTTTGTACTTCAATGGTTTTGGGATGGTGGTTTTGTAACAAATTTGCCTAGGTGGTTTATTTTTCTTGGAGACAAAGCTATGCATCCCTTACCTTTTAATTTTTTATGAAAGATTTATGACCCTTGATAATAACTTTGTGGGAATTTTTATGTGTGAACACTCAAAAAAGTTGAGTGGTTTTGTATAAAAAGGTATCTCAGTCAAAGCTGAATGAGTTGACCAATTTTGAGGCTTCGTCGGAGCAACTTTAATGTAAACATCATTGAAGATCACCTGAACTTGGTAGAGGAGAAGCATACCTTTTGATTGGATCCATTCTTACTCAATTTGGAGGTCTGTAACTCCATATTTATTCGTTTGAAAGTGCCAACTCGATCAACTAAGAATCTCAAAATGCAGTGATGGTTGATTAGGGACAAGATGTTATTGAGTTCGTTGAAGAAAATGGATGTAAATGTTTGATGAGAGTAGCTGATCTTTATAGATGGGGTGTTTCTTAGTTTAAAGGTGGTGGTTACAACCCTCGAGGTGATTAGAGATTTCACATTCATTCGCTTGAAGGTGCCTACTTGATTAGCCAAAACTGTGAAGAAGAAATTAAAAAGTAGTTGAACAACACGTCGTCTAGGTTAAACCCTAGAAATTAGGGTTTTTATTTTAGGATTTGAAAATTTTCATTTTAGTCCATGTTCTTCCAATTGCTTTTAATTGTATCTGTAATTGCCTTCCAAACTCTTAATTTCATGCAATTTCACCTATGTCAAACTCAATCATTAGGTCCAAAGTTGATCGCCTATTTCATTTTAGTCCTTGGTTATGAAATTATTTTGACCCTCAATTGATCAACAAACTCCAAATTGAACAATTTTAACCCCTGCATTCACGCACCTTTTTCAGTTTCGTCCTTAGTGTTTGGATTTATTCAATCAAGTCCCTAATTACTCATCAAACTTCAATATTTATGTAAGTAAGCCCCTGATTTGACCAAATTAACTCTTTAAAATTGCAATCAAACCCTAGACTTTAATTTCTTCCAATTAAAGCCTTAAAACCTAGATTGACTTCAAAAACTAATTTTTCTTGTAATTAAGTACTTAATAAAATTAATTAAGCCTTCCTGAATTCTCATTGAGTCCTTACCTATCCAAATATATTTCTTTACGCCAAATAAAAATATTTTCACCAATAGGTCCCTTTATCAATCAGAATTGGGTTGCCAATCTTATATATTTTAGTTCTCCAACTTTTTCACTTGTCATTTTGGTCATTCACCACCAACTTGGGCAATTTTCTAGGTTTTCTTTATATATATCCTCTTTTATTTTGAATTTTTTTTTATTTTTTCTTGATTTTTTATGGGGTCAAAAGTGGATAATAACATATAACAATAAAAATAATAAATTTAAATAAGATGATCCACTTGCTGTGAATGTACATACACTAGTCATAACACTAGTGTATACAAACACTAATGAAAGACAACAAACAAAAAATTAAATTATAAAAGCTGATTGTTAAATAGCATGCCACAAGGTAGATGAATCCCAAAAAAATCATTGTAAAAACCAAGTCTAAAAGAAACTTTAATGTCACTAAATCCATTTTCAGGTCCAAAAGTGTCACTTAGCAAATATTACCAGTGAATCTCAGTACCACAGACAATAACAAGGCATTATCCATGGACATTGTTGCATAAACCACAAGACCAGGGAGGATTTGGTCAAGAAAGAACAGATTGAGAAGCATATACAGTAATATGGGATTCTGCATTTTACAAAGAGAGAACTTTAGTGAAACAGATTGATCTAATCCCTTCCATCGAACAAAACAAACCAACTGGATGGTGGATGTTCTTTATCACCATTGTGAAGTTCGTTTTTATTTATTTATTTATTTACTTACTTTTGTTTAAGTGAAGGCAGGCCCAATCCTTCAAGAATAAATCTAGATCTGGCTATTATGCTATAAAAGAATTATTGATATGATATCGCGGAGACATCAGGGCGTTGCTGTATAACTGATCAATTGAAAGAATCACTGTATTGCTATATTGCTTAAAGCAATTCTAACTTTGCAGAAAAGCATGAAAAATAAAAAACTAAACATAGTTGGCAACTGGAGTACTCTTGAAGAACAGCCACCACTGAACTATGAGGAACGAATCATAAATGCAATTGGCCAAAATTCCCATAAATCAGAATTAAAGTTCTCTGCGGGAAAAGAGTAGACTATGCAAGTATCAAATGCCTCCAAAACCTACAAATAGAGGACCACGGTAAAACTAAAAATCAAATCAATCCATCCAGTCATCATGATCCTCGAAACATGTTTATGTGGAGCTACTTATTGACACTCCTTTCCAAGTGCCATCCAGAAAAAAAATATAACAAATGAGAATTGGATTCAAACAATGCCTCATCAAATAGCAGACAACCTTTAGGGCTTGAGAGCAATTGCCAGCCCAAACCTGGGATTTTTGTCCAAGGCCTTGGTGTCAAACTCACTGGAAATTGTCAGCACTGACTTTGGTATGACCTCATGCTGCACCAATGCCCCAAGTTTCCCATGATTGTTGAGCTTGGCTTTCACCACTGTCAGGTGATCAACAGCAAATGACCCTCCAACAGTAAAAGTATTCTCATTAGAGGAAAACCTTCTTGTGATCTCCCCAGCAGCAGCACTCTTTTTCAGCAGATCCAGATGATGCACATACGATGCTCTAATAGAATCTCCCTTGTCACCTCTGTGAGAAAGAAAGCAAATAAGAATTAGTGTAATACATTTCACCAATCTTTTCCGAGTGTATATATTTAAATTCCACATTTTAAATACAATATCTAGCATAGTTGGGATGCCAATGAGGCTAGAGACTTACAATATTATTGAAGCATAAGAATCAGGTTTGGTTACACTGATGCCAGCAGTGTACTTCGTGAAACTACCAGAAGTAGTATCATAGCCTGCCTCAGCACCAAAAGCAATTGTTGGAGTACCAATGGTGGCTGTAACATCAATTGCTGGAGATTGGTTCAAAGCAGCAGCAGTAGTGAAAGTTGCATGGTCGTGGAAATATTGAAACTCCAACTGCAAAATACAGGGCAGGAAAGAAATATAAAAAGCCAAGACTATCATTACAAACAGTTTCAAGTTAGCAGGTAGGTGTCAGATTGAGTCGAAGCCCTGCTCCACCACTAATCAAGGCACAAGCAATATTATCACTCCTATCAGAAAAAAGAACAATTCTCCCCTGATCATATGTTCAGCATCTATTTCATTATTTTTTTTTTACTTTTCGAGGAGTTCAAGCTTAAAAGATGCCCAGCTCCCTACCTTGCCAGAGTTATGGTCAGGTAATTTGATCGAAGCAACAGTCTTTGTTGATGGAAGCAAGTCGGTGAATGTCAAGGTTGCTGAAATCTGTCAGAATGAAATGAGAAAGTAAGATGCTTATTTGAAAGAAGGGACATGCAGGTGGTGTTTTCTTTAACTTTAAGAAGCAATATACGTTGGACTCAGTGTCAACTTTAACATCAAATGTAGTATTCTTGTACTTGTACAGTGTAGCAACATCCCCAGCTAAGAGTCCTCCTTTGTTCACAGCTGTTGATGTGAGGGCCTGATAAACAGAAAACATAACAAACATCACAAAGCGCAGGCGATGGAATTCTTCCCAACTGCATTTTTAAGGAGGTACAGAGTTGGCAACACAAAAAGTGACTGCCCCAAATAGTTAAAAGTTCAAAACAAAAACATAAACCAATTGAGTTTAAAAAATCATTCACGTAGCCATATATGGTAGCCAGAACTCCATCCATAACTCAATTGTAGAAAAGAATAATTAACATGATTCATAAAATAACTTACAGCTAGTTGCATTAGAGATTTCATTTTCCAAAAACTACATCGCTCTTTACACTCGTGAAAAAATGGATAGAAACGGAATAAAACATGTTTCCACTCACATGGAAAGTTAAACCAAATGCCTTAGAATAACATCACTAGTTGTTCTAAATTTTCAATAGTATCCACTTAGAGCATTAGAGCCCTTTAGCCGAACAGTAAGGCCACTGAATTTCTTATTTTGAGAAAATATTTCCCTTTCTTCGTTACCTTACACATCCTTCTGAAGATCATTTCTATTGTTAAACACCCTTTTCACACAGCATCAATTGTTGTTAGTTTTGAGAAGGTTGCAAACATTCCCTCCACTTTTTTAGGCAAAAAATGGAGACTATGCAACAGTTTGGAAAGCCTTTCTCTACTTTTACACTAATTATCCTTTTGACGGGATAAAAGGAGAAAGATTAGTGAATTAGCCAAACATCAGAAGAACAGCTAGGTTTTCTTTTAAAATACAAACGTCTAGATTCCTTGGAAGTAAGAGATAAAGAGTGGACTGAGATTCGAAAGGCAGGACAGCAGCATTTGACTCAAATCACGATTCGAAAGATAAAATCACAGCGCATAAATATATAAAAGAAAGAAAAAACCTGATCGTGATTACCAATCAAAACATCACTTTTGAATCGTCAAAATTAAGTATCCAGAAAGGAAAATCAGTGAGACATAACAACAAAGAATCAGATAAACACATACCACTCCGGCATCGCTGTAAGTAGAGACGCTAAATTTCTGATCAGAATTATAATCCCTGGTCAGCAGATCTACATGTCACCAATAAATAATCATCGTCGGATCATTGATTTTGATTTTCTTTCACAGATAGAAATAGATTGATTGATTACCTTTGGCTTTCTTGCCGATATCGGCGAAGAGTCCAGGTCCTTTGCTCATGGTTGGTCTTGCCAAAACGAGACTGGAGAGCCACGGATCTTTGCCTTCTCTCTCTTCCCCCTTGATATGTTCTGAAAAGTTCCCAAATTACCAACTAACTAAAAAGAACAGGTAAAATAAAATAAAAAGCTATAAATTGAAGCCCAATTCACAAGCTACGTGGAAAATAGACCCGAAATAGACCCAACTTTACAAGCTATATGGATAATGTAGCCCAATTCTACTAGCGTGCTTGACCAAGAGTCTCAAATTAGCCAATTGAAAGACTCTTTGATGTTATTAACTTTTATTTTTGTAATTAATCTATTCAGCATATAATGGATCATATAGTATTTTTTATTGATTCTCATTATCCTTCCTTTTTTTTTTTTAAGGATTTGACTTTGAATTGTCACCTATATAAAAAAGAGAAAAATAAAAAAAACATTAAATATAACACTAATATTATATTCACCTGAAAATTTTAACGTGTATGTATTGTCATTAATCCATTCAAGGACTTAGAATGAGTCATCATGTCATGATGTAGCTTAGATCGCTTACAGGCTATAAATCATTCTTTTTTTTATATACACCAAAATCAAATCACTAGGTTCAAAGATAGCATTCCTATGACTTTTATTGGCTTTAAATGCATATTGCTCATTCTTCTTTTCTATTTGCTGTCGAACATTCTTATGGAGTTTCTTCATCATTTCAACCTTTTTATTTATATCAAGGCTTCTAGATAGAGCATCAACCATAATATCATCTTTACCTTGCTTTTACTTAATAACATGAAAAGGTATCAATGAACTCCACTCATTTAGCATGCTTTCTATCCAGCTAAACTTGTCTTTTCAAGTGCTTCAATAATTCGTGATTTGTATGGACAACAAACTCTTTCAACCATAAGTAATGTTGTTAAGTCTCTAAAGTTATAACCAACATGTAAAGCTTCTTGTCATAGGTTGGATACTTCAACACTGTCATATTTAGCTTTCCACTAAAATTGGTTATTGGTCACTTCTCTTGCATTAAAACAACTCTAATACCTATTTCTGATGTATCACTTAATCTTAAATGCTCTTAAAAAAAGTTAGGCAATGCTAATAAATACGTAAAACATAACATTTCTTGAATCAAATTGAATGCGTGCTCTTGTTCACTACCCTATTTAAAATCAATAGATTTCTTAAAAAAATCAATAAGTAGTGCAACTAGTGTATACAAATCTTTAACAAATTGCCTATAAAAACTAAAAAAAACTATGAAAACTCCTTACCTCAATAATTGACTTAGGCGGTGGCCATTCTTTGATAGCCTTCACCTTGTTTTCATCCATCTCTATATCTTTTGTACTAACAATATAGCCAAGAAAAATAACTTTATCCATGCAGAAAGTATACTTCTCTAAGTTGGCATATAGTTTTTTATTCCTCAAAACATCAAGCACAAAACTTAAATGGTTAATATACTCCTCTAACCTTTCATTGTACATGAAGATATTATCAAAATAGACTACAACAAATCTTCTTATAAATGCACTCAATACATGATTCATTAATCTTATAAATGTATTCAGTGCATTAATGAGATCAAATCGCATAAACAACCACTCATATAGCCCATATCTAATCTTAACGATAATTTTCATTCATCTCTTTTTTTCATCCTAATTTGATGATATTCATTTTTTATTTCAATGTTTATAAAGATATATGATCCATGTAACTCATCTAATATGTCATCTAGCCTATAAATTCAATATCTATATTTTACTATAATATTGTTGGAAACCTTGTAATCAATACAAATCTTCTAAAACCCATCTTTTTTAAACACAAGTAGTATTGAAACTGCATGTGAACTCATGCTCTCCCTTAAGTACTCTTTATTTAGTAGCTTATCAACTTGCCTTTAGGGATCTTTTATCTCTAGGCACAAAATCAATTTGATGTTTTATTCTTCTAATAGGTAGTAAATCACTAGGAACATCATTAAAGAACACATCTTCATATGCTTCCAACAAAGAAATAACACCACTATGAAGAGATTTTTCAAGATCATTAGTATTAAACTATGTCTCTTTATATAAAAAATACAAATATAGGTTGGTTAGTGTAGAAAGCACTATTTATTAGTCTGGATGCACACCAATCTTTATGATTTTGTTGATAACAAAATATATGATTAATGTTGTCTACATATATATTTATGTTTATGTTTTACATTAATGACTTAAGTATTAAAAAAACATAAAAAAAAATTAAGTTTATGACTTTGTTTGTTGCATGATATGCTAGAAATATTTTATAGTTAAATGATATTTTGATTTGAGTAATGATAGTTTGTATTCATCAAACTAATACTATTATTATTATTATTTCTTTCAAATGATTTACATAAAACATCATTGACTAGAACTTAAATTGAATCATTTTGCTTTAGTTCTTACATATCATTTACTCTATTTTTAGTAATCATTTCCAATTATCATTCTGATCAAAATAACCACATCAATGACTATTTAGTCGAGGTTGACTTAACCTAGTTAAACCACTCGATACCTTTATAATTATCATCATCATGCTATCATTAGCATTGACATTTCTTTACCATGATTTTTCTCATCACTCGTATTTATAAGTCTACTAAATCACAAAGCTAACTCTGATATCAAAATGTAACATCCCCAACATTTAAGATACACATTCCTTTATAATAAATCTAAAAATAATCTAAATTATTTTTAACTAATCAATAAAATGATCAATCGATTTATTTGACAGTTTAATTAGTCAACTGGATCAATCTAAAAGTATCCATATTTGCAACTCATTAAGATTTTATCAAAATTTCTGCAAAGTTTCTTTTGTATTTGGAATATCCCAAATGTCGACACCAAAATCATATCACATATAATAACACTTCATAATCACAAACACCATAAACCCATAACCCCACTTCTGAACTTATCATTTTGGATCTTATCTCCTCATATCCATCATTTCATAATTCATTCTCATCAATTCATGTCACTAAAACATTTATTAATTTTATATTCATCAATAATAATTAAAATATCAAAACATTTACAATAAACTCCATATCAACAAACCCTAATTAAGTACATAAATATAGTTACTACTCAAATTACAATGAAAAATATAATAATCATGCAAGACATTAACATTATTAGGTTTTAAACAACAAATACATTATATCACCTTAATTATAGATGATAATTGTTAGTTTAATCTAAAGATATATAAATTATATTTCAAACTAGAGTATCCAAAATTACAATCCACAAGTTTGACATTACAACTAATAAATCACAATTTCCTAAATCTATAGAAAAGCAATAATCGAAAATTACTCCTGACGAGCCTATGAGTTATCTGTAACAAAGTCAATAATTTCACTAAGTCACAAGTTAATATCTCATTCAATGCGTAAAGTAAATAATCAACTTTTTATCTAAACAATATCTTAATTCATTCTTTATAATCATCCAATTTTCTTTTTATATAAATTTATTCAACCCTAAATACTCTTTCATGGGTCCACTCTTTCTTTACCCTAAATCTGTCCTTATTGGCACTGGTCTTAGACTGAACGAGTCTTCTCGATCTATTAACAGTCATAAAATACTACTGACTTTGTACTATGGGTTTGTATCCCTAAGTTTGTTTTGTGGCCTTAAAGTTCCCTGTCTCCCCGTAGAAATAACATTTGATATCTAACCGTTTGCACTCTTTCCATCTATGCCTTTCATGTAGGCAAATAAAACATCTACCTAGAGCGACTAAGTAATCCCTAAGATGCCTTTGATTATATCATCCACAATAAATTGGTAGGCATCCTCTACTTTGTATATCCTTTTACTGGATTGACTCTCGAGCGTGATTGTCACCGACTGATCCCCCCACTAACACCCTAAAAGGATCCACCTGATGCTTCTCTTGAGTTAAAGTCTCATCCTTTCTTCTTGAGTTAACCAAACTATCCACTCTTTTCTTTATTTAGAGGAGGAGGTCTACTAAGAAAAAAATACATGTCTGTTTCTTTTTCCAACTCTCGACTACCCTTGTTCAGCCATCCCCTATTGATCATCATCTATCACTGTCTTAAAGGACTGGGCAACCTTAATCAATTCTCTCACAATCCTGAACTACAAAGCAATTAACCCACTCTTCAAATCCTACCTAATTTCATCTTATAGCCTTTCTATCTTGTGTTGCTTGGGAGGTAGGAATGTATGAGAAAACATATAGAGGTCCTAAAACCACCTCTTATACTCTAGTATAGTCATATTGCCTTGTTTTAAGGCCAAAAACTCTTGCTCTTTACTTTTACAATGTTGTCTAGAGTAGTACTTATTTTTGAATTCTACTTTATAGTTTCTCCAAGTGAGTACCTCTCTAGATCTCCTCTCTCGTACCATGTCCCACTAGGATTAGGCACTGTCTAAGAGTAACTGAGTAGTATAATATACTTGCACCTTTTCTAGCACTGAAATCTGATTAAGGGGCTTCTTTACCTTTTGTACCAGTGTTCATCTATCTCAACATCCTCCTCTTCTAAAAAAAGCGCACCCTCTATCTTTCTTATACTTTTTCCTTAATGTACTAGAGTATAAACATTGTCTCTGTGAGTTGTACTTGTCACCCTTGACATTCCAGTTACTATTGCTCTTATAATCTCCTCGAGATAAACAAGATGTACTTTTATAGTTGGGGGCCTAACTGCTTGTCCCTTTTTGAATGTTACCTTAGGCTACAATATCTTTATCCGTAGTGATGCAAGATCAACCTCAAGTCCTGCTGACTCTCCATGCCCTGATTGTACAGACACTATAGGCACGCATGGAGCAATATCTGTTAAAAGGATCTCCCATTTAATCTTTACCAATATTAACATTTTAAGCCCTTCTACGTACTGGAGATGGATTAGTCTTGGTTTCTTGTCTAGTATGAACCATCCTGAAACAATTTAACATCCATCATTATCATTTTTGAGTCTGCTGGACCAAGGCCAATGCTTTGATACCAGTTATAACAATCCTAAATTTTCCAACCATGTTATACATTTCATAACAATGAAAAATACCAAATTTTTTTTTATTTGAATATTCTTTAAATTGTTAGTGTTGTTACAAGAACTTAAAATATCTTAACATGTTATTAAAGTTAATCAATGTAGTACATAATAAGGCATAAATACATGTTATTTTAAGAAGATTTAAGTCTTTTACAGTATGCAAGAACATTATGTATAATTAGTGTAGCAAACACTCTATGATTTAACCTTTTAAGATACAACAGTCTAATCATATGTGGTTTAGCCCTTGCATAAATGAGAGAGTCCAGAGTGTCACACTAACACCCTTCTTTGGCTTGTAAAGTTTTCAAAACATTAAACATTTTAATTATAGTTATTATCTCTTTTTATCAATCTTAGCTTCATTATCTATTTATAGGTGATTATATTCGTGTAATCCATGATTTAATTAATTTATAAGTTAACATAATTAATCATATTTGTTACCTTTCACTTAATTTAGAATCATTAGTGTTAAGATGTAATAGCAAGCATCAATACCACCACCATTATAATAGAAATATAATTAAAGAAACTATTACATAAAGAAAACAATCCAATGCAAACATATGTAGAATAACCAGAATTAAAGAGAGAAGATTAATGTATTAAGAACGAAATTAATTGAAGTATTTATGTTTGGTTACTTGCATTTTATGAATATCAATGAGTTTAAGTTTAAGAATAGTCTAAAAACTTAAATTTCAAGTGTTGATTGACACTTTAAAATGTATAACATTGATCGAGTCAGGTAAGCATGGTATCTTTTTAATTAATTAACCTTTGACAAGACGAAGAGATCTATTGGTCATACTATACTCATTGATTGAATGATCGAGAATTAAATCAAAGTACAACTTAAATTAATATATAATTAATGATTCCTAAAATAATAATATTTATTTTTATATTTTGTTTTATGAGTAATTCATTTTATGCTTTACCTTTATCATGGTTTATTTTCTTACACAATTATTATTATTATTATTATTATTATTATTATTATTATAAATGGATAGTTTGAGATATTTTTATGTGTAAAATATATTTGATTGTTGTTATAAATATATTTTTTTAATTTTAATATTTGGATTGATATGTTATTATTTGGATTTGTTAAATTTATATGTTCATTTAGATTTCTTTAAAAATACAAGTGGCTGATGATTAAATGGTTAGGATTATAGCTATACAAAATCCATAATCATATATATATATATATATATATATATATATATATATATATATAATTATAATCATATGTTTAACCAAGAAAAATCCATAATTATATATATATAATCGTAATCAAATGCTTAACTGAGAAAAATCCATAATTATTTATCTAAAATCATAATCATATACTGAACCATGGTTATCTTGAGAGATAAAAATCCATTCTAACTCATTCAAAACCATAGCCATCACCCAGTTTGTCAAACATTCAATTCTCTAAGGGAAAAAACCAATAAATGACCGGTCAAAGGCGCATCATCTTAACCAAGTCAC
>Ga0325404_1001563_pt1 | contig 24218 bp, 13 predicted proteins | sample PopdelMetagenome_18_FD_205664 | JGI IMG/M metagenome (GOLD analysis project Ga0325404, IMG submission 205664) | Populus deltoides microbial communities from Bellville, Georgia, United States - Xylem-Control-R1 | ecosystem: Host-associated > Plants > Phyllosphere > Stem > Wood/Secondary xylem...
TTCTTTTTTTCTATTTAAGTAGATGATTTCTCGTTTCTCACCTGCAAATCATTCTCCAGTATTAGTACCAAAACAAAATACATGATCTACCCAATTATGCATAGAAACAAAAACAGTGAATTTCTTTTTAAAAAAAAAAAAAAAAACTAGAAAAGGGTTTAAAATGGAAACCTTGAAAACGAGCAGGGTTTGTTTGGTGGAAGAAGAAAGAAGCTCGCTTAGCGATTGAGCAGGGCAAAATGATTTCGGGCCTTCAGCTTCGGCTTAGTTTTCTATATAAGTACGGGCCTCCTAGGCTTAGAGAAAGCCCAAGTTTGCAAGTGCCTTGAACTCGTGTTTTCATTAACGTTGTTTCAAACTTTGTTTCTTTTTCTTTTTTCTTTTTTTAGAAATAGTTTAGTTAGTTCTTATTTGAGTTTCCAATGGGTTTATTGGAAATTTTTGTCACTAAATTATTGAGGTTGTAGCACATTAATGCCTTTACTATCAAATTGATATATTTCATCTGTAAATTATTTTATTTTGAATAAATATTGTTTTTTGTCTGATTTAATTTTTATCATCGATCACTTTTAAGAAATTTATTTTTTAGTATTTTGAGATGAGTTTTATATATATATATATATATATATATATATATATATATATATATATATATATAATTAGTACCTTTATTGTAAGCAATTTAATTTTTTTTAAGTCTGGTATTATTATTTTTATTTTTTTGAGAAATAAAAAAACAATAACATTATAAAAACATAAAAGTAAAAATAAAATTATCTATAAATTATTAAAAATGTATAAATAGGTTATATGATTTTACTTATATAATTTTATTATGGTTTTCAAAATATCTAGATATGAGTTTCTAAAATTAACCTATTTTAAGTTTTGGTTGTGCTATGTATATGACCACACAACTATTTCGAATACTAAAAATAAATGTATATGATTCTTTTTGCCTCCAAAAATGTTTGGATCATTCCAAATCATTTTCTATATTTCTAAACTCATAAATATTTATTTTTTAAAAAAAATAAATAAAATATTGTTTGATCTAAAAAAAAAATTATTTTTAAAAATAGTTTAAATTTTATTAGCATATGTGACAATTTTCAACTCAAAATACAAAAAAATAAATTTTTTTAAGGATTTTCTTATTAATAATAACGATCAACATAAAGAGACAATTCACAAAATATTAAAAGAGGTGATGCTTTTATTATGCATCACCTCACAAGAATCTATTCAATATTGTTTTGCCTCTATTCAATTTTAATTTCATCCTTCTACATTTAGTTTGTTGGAAATAAAATTTTATAATTTGTTTCAATTTTCTTTCTCTGAAGTTTTCCCAACATCGTGATCCAAGTCGCAAGTTTAGTGAGTTAACTTGGTTGACTTGAGTTTTTCTTTTCTTTTCTTAATTAACTTTTTTTTAATTGCATCTTTCAACATTTGTTGATTAAGAATTAGGCTCAATGGTTTTTTTTTTGTTTACTTTATGTAAGGTTATCCTCGTCTTATGACCTAAAATACAGGTTTAGCGGGTTAACCCAAGTTTACTCAAGTCATTTTTAGTCTTTTTTTATTAATTTATTTTTTAATTTCATCCTTCAACATTGAGTTGATTGAGATTATGCTTCAAAATTTATTTTAATTTACTTTTTTTATAGGGTCATCCAAGCCTCATAACATGAGTAGTTGTTTGGTAGGTTAACCTAGATTATCTCTTTTTTTTTTGTTCAATTTGATTTCTATGAGGTTATATTAATTTTACGACCTAACATGTTAACCTAGGTTGAATTGAATCATTTTTTTGTATTTTTTATCTGAATATTTTATTTTAATTTTATTCTTCAATATTATTAGGTTTATTGAGAATTGATTTTGTTTTGATTTACTTTTTATGAGGTTATTTCAGTCTCATGATTTAGATAGTGAGTTTGATAGGTTAATCCAGGTTGATTTATGTTATTTTTTTTATCATTTAAATTTTTTTTCATCATTTACCATTAGATTGATTGAAAATTATGCTTCATAATTTATTTTGATTTTTATTATAGGATTATCATGGTTTTAAAACCATGATTGCAGATATGTCAGGTTAACCTAGGTTGATTAGGATCAATTCAATATGTTTTCATCTTGATATTTTTTTAAAAAAAATATGTTGTCTTGAATGTATTTTTTAGATAGATTATACTTTTACTAGTAATCTTGGTTGTTTTTGGACCTGCCAAATCAACTGAGTCAAATTGGATCAATCCTCACACAATTATTGTTTTTTAGAAAAAAAAAATATATTAGCAATACTTATATATTTTTTTTTATATTCAAATATTTTTTATCTGATCTACAATGTAACGCAAGAAAATAATATAGTATTTGGCTAAAACATGATAGTTATAGGAGGTGATTGACCAAATTAATAATATGAACCTCAATTTACCACATCCTAATAGTTTAGGGCTAAAAATGTTATTAAATCAATTTTTTAATATGTCTTTATAATCTTGATTGAATCAATTTTATCCTTATAAAATAATTAAGTTTCCAATCTATTCTTTTATTAAAAAAATTTGTCTAAATTAATTGAACTTTTTCATACATATAACTTAATATTACATTATAAATGGCCTTGAGTTTTATCAATTTTTTAATCATATACAAAATACATAACAAATAAAAGAGATTTTTTAATACACATAGTCGATACCCCCTTTCTCTTCGAAACCTCCCTGTCCGTACTTTTTTTTTTTTAATGAACCCCTTCCTTTTTGACTGATGTTGCCATTTTTGGTATAACATTGAGTCATGTGCATTATATTATTTTGGAAAAAAAAAGTTAAGAAAATGATAGATTGAAAACTATGTCATTTTATAAAAATAAAACATGTCTAGTTAATGATATAAATAATATAAAGACCAATTAGAAACTTCTATCATTTTAAATATATAAAAATGAATCATCTCTCTTTCTCTTTTTTATCAGTATATTTTATTAGATAATTTTGATGTTGTGGTTTTGGGTCACAATGAGATATCCCATAATAGAAGCTACCTAAGGGCTAACATGTTTAAGCTTGACATAAACAAATGGGGCTAGCTTTTTTTATAGTCATTTAGCCAACCCAAACAACTGAAATTTCAACCTTTGGCCTAACCCAACACCTCACCTTAGTTTTATACTTGGCATAACCTCAATGTATTTCAACTTACAAACTTTTCATGTACATAATATTTTTCTATGCGTACACAACTTTTTTCTATGTAGTGCAACACCATCTTCCATGCTAAAGCACTGACCATCACCAAAATTTGTTTCAATGGCGCATGACATAACAACAACATCATGGTAAAAAAATCAATGACCACCATGGCTAGCCAATATTTTCTTGTTATGTGAAAAGCATTGGATAACACTGACAAACACTAATTTTTTCTCCAACTGATTGTTATCTCCACAATAAATAGTGAGCACAAACTTCTCCATACACCTTTTTCTCCATGAAGAAATTTTAAATATTGGGTGTATAAACACACCTAGATACTAGGGAGGAAATCTAAGTCCAGCCATACAATCCTCTATAAAATCTCGTCATACAAAGCTATCCATTTTTATAGATAAAGCTACACTTATCCATTAAAAGCCAAGCAACTCCATTGAAGGCCAAAAACATACAAGCCATTCTAGGCTAGAATTATTCACAACCACATAAACAACTCTAGATCATATAATCACTTTCATACTACATTTATAGATATATATTCCTTTCACTTTCATCATACTTTTCTCTTTCCATATTTTCTCTCCCTTGTGTTTTACTGACTTAAGCATCGGAGAGTTCCTTGTTTCTTAGGAGATTTTTTTTTCCAGACAACCATCTAGCCATTAGATAAAGCTTAGGTATAGCCCATCAACCAAGGATTAGCCCTTTTCATACCAACATCTCATGATGCAGCCATCGAAAGCCCTACTTTTTTCTGATTTTTTTATAAGACTTCATTAGGGTTCAACCTAGTAGTTCAAATGGTCTTTGAGGATGAAGTTTTGTTGGAATTGGGTAATAGCTTTTTGTTTGGTATGATGTGAGAATGAAAAAATCCAAAATTTTCAAGATTCATAGGGCTCTATAGTTGCTTAACATTAAGATTTTTATAGGAATCCTTGTTACACTAAACTATAATGTGGTGAGACTTGATAAGAAGAAGAGATGCAAGTGAAAAAGAAAACCATAAAGAGAAAGAAAGTTGAATTATTACAAATGCTAAAGGTCTAACATAAAAAACAACATGGATCAATTGCTAGAAACTTTAAAATAACATTACATAACCTAGCCTAAGAATCCTTCTCACCATATTCCTTCATCACCTATAATTGTATATGTAAACCTTTCTTAGTACAAAGCAAACATAAACACTCCTAAAACTCCCACATAAAAATAATCATGGTCATTGTCCAAATAATCATGTTAAGGTATTATCTTAAACCCATAAACTCTAAAATAAAAAAAAATACCTTCGTTTATCGTATCACTTGCTGCATAATAAACCATATAATTAGAAAACACACCATACTCTTTTCATTAAAACAGTGATACTCGGGCAAAAAAATAGATTAATAAGCATATATGTGAAATTTGTCTCGATAAATTAATCTAAAAACCCCGTAATTAGAAGCTTGACTTAGGTTGAGTTTCAAGTTGAATTGAAAATGACATTGACTTAACTAAACCTAGTTGACCCAGCTGAGTTAAGTCCTGAACTAGTTGACTTAGTCAGGTGAATGCCAAATTTTTTTGAAAAAAAAGATCAAAATGATATTATTTTAAGAAAATGATTGATCCATGTTGATTGAGTGACTAGCAAGTTGATTTAGTGATCCAATAATTCAGGCTCTTTCTGAGTTGATCATCAAACTATGTTTAGAACCCATGATAACAAGGACGACCCTTAATTTTTTATCCATGAACTAGACTTCAAGTTGTAAACTTTAACCTAAAAAAAGCCTATCAATAGTATCACTATAGCAACTAATAACCTTCACAGCTTTATAGTCTTCATTGATGTGGTCATCCCTAATCTATAAAAATTGAATTCTAGACAAGCTTATGTATAGTTCTTACCATTAACTATATTATATAAAAAAAAAACTATTAGGCATCAATGAAACAATGTAGCCTATGAGGAGATCCAATGTTCATTCGAACATTGATTTCCTTTTTTTCTTTTTTTGGTCTCTAAGACTTTTTACACTTTGGTCCCTAAATTTCATTTTCTTCTTTTTTGGTCCTTTGACATTGCTTTGATTTGTAATTGGTCTTAATGGATTTTTTTTCCATGCGTGCGTATAGGGATCTCAAGGTGTCAAGAAAATGTTTCATTACTTAGTTAATTCTTGGTTTTGTAAAACACAATTCAATTTAATTGATTTAAAATAATTAGAGCCTTAGGGACCAAATTTAAAGCTTCAAGAAATATTTAGCCCTTTTATTTTTCCACCATCACGGACTGATTTGTATAGTCAAGAATGAAGCTCATGTCCTTCTTTTAATATATATTTTGGTCCTTTTTTTTTAATTTGATCCTTTTACATTGACTTTATTTGGGATTTAAATTGATACTTTGTTTTGGATGCCTTAATACGGGAATCTTGCAATATCGAGGGAAATTTTTATTGCTCGGTTTTGTAAAATAAAACAAAATTTAGTTAATTTAAAATAATTACGTGTTAAGGAAACAAAATTTAAATAAAGACAAGTATGAAAATTGGGGTAAATGGGCAGGGAAAATAGGTTAGCGTGTGCAACGCTTGTACTGGCAAATGAGAGGCGTCCACAGTATTCATGTAGCATTAGGGGTCTCCTTGCATCCAAATGACAACTTTCATGACAACATTGGAAGCCTTGTGTCGTGTTTTTCCCAATGGTTTGAAGTGTGTAGGTGGCAGTGGGGCGGTTGGGTTTCAACTTGCTTTTTTTCTTCTTCTCTTTTTTTTCTCTCTCCTCTCCTCAAGAATCAAGCTGGCCTACCAAAATTTAAAGGTGTCATGTTATATTTTTATATCAAATTTGGTCCTCATTCTTTTTATTAAGGATGCTCATGGATATAGTTAGGTTGAGTTTAGACCTGTAAACCCCCCAGATAAAATATATAAGGATAATGAAGTAAAAATTATGTTAAACAAGTAAATTGAATAGTTACACTTAGGGGATGATAATGGATTTTGAGAATTGAAAATAAAATACTTATGTGTTAATTTTAAAATAAAAATATAAAAAAATAGCTGAAAATTAAAGAAATACATAAATGCAAATAAAAACTAAATGGAAATGATGTAAGAGGAAAAAAAAGTACTGACATGTAATTTAAAGAAATTTGAAATAGCAGAGCTTTAATTTGGTAGAAACGAATGTTAGAAGCAGAGAAATATTTACCTAGAAAAACAAAAGGGCATGAAGGTAGGATAAAATATGTATTATTTAATTTGTTATGTGTGTGTTCGTGTGCGCGTGCGTATTTGGTCGGCCATTAGATGAAAAAAAAGAGAGGAGAGGAACTCTTGAGAAAAACTTGGAAAGACTTAGGAAAAAAAACCTAGAAATTAAAGGAAAATCTTATAAAATTTAGGAATTAAACATTATAAGTACTTGATTGAGAGAAAATCAAGTGAGAGTAAGTGATTTTTCAAGGATGGGAACTTGTTGGAAAAGTTTGGAAATATAGAGGGAGAAGAAGAAGAAAGTGAAGAAATTGAGTTTTTCTTTCATTTTGTTTCTTAGAAACTTCTAACTTAGAGGTAAGATATATTATTGCAATGATTAAATTGTGTATTTTATTAGGATTAAATTCTATAGTTTGTGTTAGTGTCGTGTAATTGTGAATTAAGGGTTGGTGATGTTGGAAATGATGACATAGTCTTTGAAATGTGTAAATGATCATAAATAAACATCAGGTCAAGTGAGAATTTGAAGAAAATCTTAACTTCTCTTTTATCTTTAGTTTCGACCAAATAAGGTATAGATCAGGGGAGGGAATCTTTCTTAGAAAAAATGTGATTTTGAATTGGTTAATGAAAGATTTTAATGATAAAGTGCTTTGATGCTGTGAATGGTATATATTTAATGGGTGTAGTGGTGTTGATGATGATTGAGAATGAAGGAAAAATTATGAAAAAAAAATTATTTTTCTTTTAATGATTAAGTGTATGAGTTTTTGGAAAATTGTATTGTTAATGATATCTTATTAAGGGTAATTTTATGCTCACTTTAAATTATGTATGGATGAAGTAAATTGTGGGAGAATAAAATTAACATGATAAAATAATGAAATGGATTTGGAAATTAAATGTGTTTTATATGTTGAATTAGATTGAAGATTATCTTTTATGTGTGCCCTAAATTAGGCACACAAGAATTATTGATAGAATAATAATGTAATAAAAAAATTCTCTTGAATCCAGGAGAAGTTGCTGGAGTAAGAGCTCAAACTGGAGGAGTCAAACCGTCACGAGTAGGAAGTAGGTGTTTGTCATCCTATTTGAATTTAAAAGCTTTTAATTTTTGTCATTACAAATATGTTGATTTATCTGATGTGTATTGATTGTAGAAATTGATAAATTACAAAAGAAATAATGTTATGAATTCATGATGTTATTAGCATCTATGAGGGGATAGCCAAAATATTGCTAACCAAATAGGTTTGCCGGATTTAATTGGATTATATGAGAAAATGATCAGAATATTGATAACCAAATGGGTTTGCCAGATTCAATTGGCATTTGTGAGAGGAGGGCTAGAATGTTGGCAACTAAATGGGTTTGCTGAATTTAAAATCGGTGTTCATAAAGGGATGGGTGAAATGTTGGCAACAAAATAGGTTGCCGAATTTCAGTGGCATCAATGAGAGGAAGTCCAAATTATAGATTTAAAAGAAATGGGTTAAAGGTGAAAATGTTAGTTAGCAAATTTATTAGGTTATAAATAAATATAAGATTTTTTTATTTAATTAGAGGTGTGATTACAAGTTCTTTATAAGCAAGGCTAGAGAACTAAATATTAGTGAAATAATTTTATGGCTTGTAAATATAATAATGTAATTAATTATATAATTAGACCTTTTGAGAGATATATGTATCCTTATATGATGTGTAATAACACACACACACACATTAGTAGTGTATGAGTGTGTGTGGTGTAGGAGTATGATAGTGTAAATCTCTAAAATAGAATGGTATCACAAGTTTAATGTTGTGCATAATATGTTAAATTAATATGAATTAATGGGAACTAAAAAATATATATGTATGTAATGTGTGTTTATCTTTATATGTTATCTATTCTTTTATTTTAGCATTGTAATGTAAAGTAAGTGTCCAATAATAAGACATACCTAAATATTGTTGAAATATTAAGAAAAGAAATTGAGATGATATGTGATCTAGAATAGTTGGATCAAGATTGTAACTGGTGATTAATTGAGAAGTTGGAGTAATGTTAATAACTTGATATGTCTAAAAACAAGAGAGATGCCACTGAATTTTTGATAAAAACATATGAGAAATAGAATGAAGTTTAAAACAAATCCATGATTTATCAATAGATTTGGGAATGATTATAATTTATGTAGTAGTTAGAGTTTAAGAATGTTATAGGACATATAATTATATCCAACTAAACTTTTTATATTTTACAAATTGAAAACCCGTACCATTCACTTTTAATTTGACTCAAGCGAGTTGGATACATAAGGTTAGGCTAAGTTTTTTTATGGATATTACAAATATCCACGGGTCAGGCTTATATTACTAATTCTTATGGTTGGGCTTAATTAGAATTAAGACTCGAGCTTAATAAATTAGCCCAAAACCTATTATAAGTTCTAATACGCAATTTAAGCTTAATATATTAACTAAATGAATTGACTAAAATGAAAGAATCAATTGTAGAAAAATAGCATAACATATAACAACAAATTAAGTTTTGAACAAAAAAAACTTGGTCACAATAAAACATAATAAGTTCTGAAAATAAACTTGAATTGGGTTGTATGGGGTATATAATTTGGGTTTGGTTGACCAAGTCTAAAAAATCCTAACCTGGGATATCTATTAACCTGTGATATCTATTTTTTAAGTTTTTTTAACGTACTATCATTTATAACATTCATATTATCTGACTTCGACGAGTTAAGTTAAGTCAAATAATACTAATGTTACATATGAGATTATTTTTTTAACACCCTACTATTTATTTTGTTTTGAATTTGTTTTATTGATCTGTTTTTTAGATTTTATTTCTTAAAATTTGATTTCATTTAATTTTTATATCAAACATGGTCCTAATGCTTTTGATTTCTATTTATTTTATTTTTTATCCTTTTTATTTTTTTTTAATTTCATCCATTGGTATTTTGTTAATTGAGGATTTGGCTTCAAGTTTTTTTAGATTTTCTTTTTATGGGGTTAATCCCGACCTTATGACTTAGGTTACAAGTTTTCAAAATTAGCCTAAGTTAACTTCAATATTTTTTTAGGTTATTTTTTTTAAAATTGATTTTTTTTTCAATTTTATCCTTCAATATTGAGTTGGTTGGGGATAGGGCTTCGTGAATTTCCTTACTTTCCTTTCTATAGGGTTATCTTGATCTCATGTTCTGGATCACGGGCTTAGTCGATTAATCTGGGTTGACTCGGGTCTTTTTTTATTATTTTTTTTCATTTTATTTTATTCAGTTTTCCCTTTAAATTGGGTTATCAGAAATTTAAGCTTTATTGTTTCACTCAATTTTCTTTTTACAAGGTTATCATAGTCTCATAACCATGTCATGTATTTGAAAAGTTGGCTCGAGTTGGTTTTTTATCCTTTTTAATTTGATTTTTTTTAATTTCTTCCTTCAACATTTGATTTGTTGGAAATTGAGTTTTGATTTTTTTTCATTTTGCTTTCTATGAGGTTATAACGTCCTCATTTAATTTTTGCTTATTTATAAAATATTGAAAGCATATCTTTTCATAATATTAGCAAACGCTCATATTATTGTTATTATCGTTATCTGTTTTTTTAATTATATTATTATATTAAACATGTTTATTAAACCAAGTCAAGTCAATGACTCGAGTCTTATTATTTTTTTCATTTACTTCTTTAAAAACATTAGTATTGCTTTAATATGTTTTTTTTTATGTTGGGAAAAACTCAGCCCACCAATCTAATGTAACTCAAATGGTGAAAAAGTAGTGTTTTATGTTCTTTAGTACATGGGTTATAAAAGGGAATAGTTATATGAAAACTTATTAAAGTATGTAGTCCATGAGCCCACTACTTCAAAGTTCTTGTCTTTGTCACTTTTGAATAGTTCAATGGGGGTGAGATGGGGTGTGTATAAGTTTACAATGTATCATATGTACCTCTATGGAGGAGGCTTGCTAGTGATGATTTTTTTAGAAGTTTGTTGATGAAATAAGGATTGTTCATTTCTTTCCAACATGATGCGACTGAAACATTCAAGTTATTTGACTGGTTGTCTACTTAGAATATCGGTTGTTGTCTCTGCTGGGAACAACATATCCTTCGACGATATCGTTGGTTTTTTTAGAAGAATCAAATGGCAAACCTCTAGTCTTTTATAAATTAGGAAATTAGAAAAGTAATGACTAGCGAGTTTTAAATCCATGGTTATGAAACATGTTAGGTGCAACGAGTCAATCTAGTAACCGAGGCTTGGATTAAGTTTTATTTCAAATTAATTTGAACTTTAATCGAGTCAAATCTAACTAACCTGATTTACATCTAATCGAGTCAATTTCAAATTTTTTTAATTTGTCTAAAGTGATATTATTATGAAAAAAGTCGAAATAATATATTTTTAGTTAACCCAGTGAATTTACAACCTGAACCTTAGATCCGGTGAGAACTATACCAGGATATGACAACTATGATTAAAAAAATTATGAAAGTAAAAGTTTCTTTAGAAATGAAAGACAAATCTTTATTTCTTTAATTTCTTTTTTTCTTTTTGACATGGTCTATGTTAAATTTGGTTTATTCAATGAATTGTTGGGTCAATTACAAATTGGTCCTTATACAAAAGTCTTCTATTCATTATATTTTATAAGAAAAATAGCTTAGTCCTTTTAATATCACTCTCGGTCATATAATGAAGTGCTTGAAACGTAATAACTCAATTATAAATGTAATGATCCATTACAACCAAACATAGGAAGGTAACGAAATATTAAATTAAATGATTCATTATGTCCAATTAAAAATACCTGTGCTCTCTACTTTTTGTTGTTTATGAAGTAATTCAAAAGTGAATGAGCAGGCAAGAAGCATTAAAAATATAGAGAAATGCCAAGTCATTGTTCTTTGGCTTCCTCGAGTTGTTTAGCTTCCTCTTGTGGCATGGACCTGAAACATAACCCAATCATTAAAAGTTAAGGCCAATATCAATCACAACAGATTGGGTAGAGAAAGAGTTGGACAACATTAGTTATAATATGAGTAAGAAATTCCAATCCACAAATAGGTTAATATGTTTGTTATTTTTGGAACTTCAACTTTCTTAACAACATCATTTTACTAACAGGATCAATGAGCAAATAGTGAATCATCATTCCAATAAATACAAATTTACTTGAGGTTCTTATTTTTTCCAACATATTTATGGATAAAAATTTTTTTTCTCAGTCATATCAAATCAATTCTCCTTTTTTTTAGCCAAATGAGTACCGGTTTCTTAACTATGAAATACAGAGATGTCCTCATTAATTGCCTTTATAAAACTGCCTTTAATTTGTTGAAGTGTAAGTTAATGATTATGTCAAGAACTAATTATGAATAAACCAAACCTAAAAACACAGGATAATTGTTGCCTACCGATGAGCCTTTATCCAACGTGAGAGCTGATAAAGCTGCAGTGTCTCATTTGTGATATGACATGCAAGAAGGTGCAAGTTGCGTGGTTGTACCATCCATGAAAACCTCATAAACATTGCTGAATAAACACACATAGCTACACCAACAATCACAAATTCCATCTATATATAAGCTTAAGCTTAATTGCTACAAATAAATGTTATAGGCAAACACGTAAAAAGAGCTAGTTCTTTTAGTATTTATTTCAAACATGTAAAAAAAAAAACCTGTAACCATGTTGCCTGATATCAATTCTGGGGGTTTCTTTGTATCTACAAACGCCTGTCAAAAATGAACTAGTTAGATCGGAAATCATTGTATATATACATATTAGTAGTAAAAAAGCTTAATGAGCACAAACGAAAACAAAGAGATATTATGAGTATTTTTTACTATATATTTTTTTGCTTTAAAAACATCCAAATCCATAAATGGAGTGTTAGTCCAATCAAATGTGGGTCTGACATCCTACCATATCCAACATACTTGGGTTCAACCATGAACCGAGCTCAAGTTATTATGGGTCTAGCAAGACGCTAAACCCATTTCCTCTAAGTTTGACCACACAACAGACCTAGTTGGACTTAGAGATCCATATTAGGACCACAGAGTTTTGTCTTCAGGTTATTTACATGAACTATTCATGTCAAATGTAATCATGTCTCTATATCTATAGATGTATAAAAGGTCTCTTAAGCGGCTTACCATATTTTTCATCTCATTAATGATGTGTAAAATATTTGTCCCTCATTAATACATCGATATGTAAGGAATATTTATTTTTCATTGATGTCATCAAAAGAAAAGGACTTTCCAGTTTTTTCTTTTCCTAAAGATGACAATATTCAGAGGTGATAAGTACCCCCAAACCACCCAGATAAAGGTTCACCTTTTCTATTCTAAAAGCTTATATATTTTAGAGCATTAATCATAAAATACCAAAAACAAATATCATTGTTCTTGGAATCAAAAGCTCTTTCTTTCATTTATTTTCATATCCATTTAAAGACTTTATCATTGAAGGGTCTTTAAGCCCCCTAACAAGGATTGTTTTTGTAGATATCAGCACTAGTATCATCAATTTTTGCACTTCCTGGGCTAAGGAGAAGGAAATAAGTACATGAACATTTGATTAACCACTATCCAAACAATAAAGAACATATTGGATTTTTGAGACATCATCATTGACATCGTCTATGAGAATCTTTCAAAAAACCATTAATTACTCTAAAAGTTTATTAAAATCCTTACTCATCATCATAATAGTAAATAATCAAGACACTTCGGGGATAAAACATGTAACTGATCTCCTTGCCACGTTAGATACTCCTACACAACTAACCATTCAACAACCTATTGATCAAGTGTAACTCCTCACCCAAGTAGTGTTGGTAAATCAACAAGCACAAGAAAATACACCATAACATGTTTCGATGCCACCTCAACAAGATGTTATATCCTCCCTACCACTTTCATAACAACACGCAACACCTAGTGTCTGTAGATGGTTACATTACCCAAAGGAATGTGGGCAGAATGAGTCTATGAGAGGTTTTCAACCTTAAAGATCATCCAACCATTCTAAAGAACATGCACGCCCTCACGACACTTGAACACATAGCAAATACTAAAGTCATCCATCTGACCATCATGGAAATGAGGCAACCTTTAAATCTTGTCATTCCACAATAGAAACCTCGAGTTCCCTAAAACCCTATAGGTGTAGAAGTGAAAAATAGCCCAAATAGGAATACATACAAGAGGATTCCTTCACCCCTCATCAGATTCGGGATTATCCTCTATCTAGATAAATGTTATATACTTGTATACCTAAGAACTATATTTCTACTAAAATGACTTTAGACAACTATGATGGTCATGTAAGCCTAAGAAAGCATGTTCAGAATGCGAGGAGCAACCTTGAAATGGTCATCTATGATGGTTATGCCATGTGCAAGATTCTTCTAACAACCTTTAATGAATAAGTGCATACAAGATAAAATAACTTGAAGTCAGGTTCCATTACAAGCTTCAATTACCTTTATACCAAGTTGGTAGCATGATTCAACACAAGTATCTTGCCAAGAAAGAGTTTCACAAAACTCTTTGGGATCAATCAGGTAGATAATGAGTCCATACGAGCATACCTAAAAAGGTTTAATAAGAAAATGCTCAAGGTTAAGGAATTGATTAAGCTTATGGCTTTTGAAGCCTTAATGGGTGGAGTAAAGGGGAGAGCTTTGTGGAAGGAATTGTATGCTTTACTGAACATGAGCTTTTTGAAAGTAAAGCAATCCATGAAGAACCACATTCGGGTAGAGAAGGCAAGTATGCTGTGTCATGGTCCTCCCCATTTCTCTAGGGCAAAGCTACTAAAAAGTCTTATAAATAAGATCGTTCTTCTAGAAAAGATAATAACCCTAGAAAGAGTCCGAAGACGCCAATTAGAAAACACTTGGGCTACCTTAAAATGCATATCACTTTATTGAACACTACCTTTATAGAGGTCCTTATTGTCATCTAGGGTAAGGAGTTTGTTCGCTACCTTTCACCCATAAAATCTCTACCTAATACTTATACATCTAAGAAATATTGTTTGTTTCAAAAGGATAAGGGACACGACACAGATAATTGTTATATTTTAAAGAAGAAAGTAGAAAGGTTGATAGCTAAAGACTATTTCTGCCAATTTTTTAAGAAGGACTCTCATCTTGAGTAAATAAAGGAAGAAATCGGTCATCTTGGGTAGCACCTCTACAAGAGGTGATTCCAACACAGGGAAAAGAAAGTATGGAAAACAGGTCTTTACAACTGCTCATCTCAAGAACTAATGTCACAAGCCTATTTTCTTTACCCTAAAATATGAAAAAGGAATAACTTTCCCACATGAAGATGCCCTGGTCATCTTTATAAGCCTTTCCAATCATCGAGTACACCGAGTGTTGGTAGATGATGGAAGTGCAGTTAACATCCTCTCATAAAAAGTAATGGAATAGGTGAGAATTTCCCCCTCAAAACTAATCCTAGTGAAAACTTCCTTTATTGGGATAGAAGGCTCAGATGTACCAATAAAAGGCGTCTTGGAGATATTAGTCACCATTAGCACTTCCTTTAAGTGTGTCTTCCTCCAATAAACTTTCATGGTTATTGACATGTCTTTGGTTTACGACACCATTTTAGGTAGGCTTTTCATGCATCAGATTAATGTAATTATTAGCACCAGGTACTTGACACTAAAATTCCTAACTAAAAAAGAAGTGGCCATGGTGCGAAGGAATCAAGTAACCTTGAGGCAATGCATCTTTACATGTCTAAAGGAAAAAAAAAAAAAAGCCCTAGTATTGGACCAACAAAGGTCATTGAAAGAAAGAGTGGAGGTTAGAACTAAGGTTACTGAAGAATCAAAGTATGTCCTTTTAAGAGAAAATGAGTAGCCACCATAAAAATGGATTCCACCCTAACACCAACACAATATCAATCACTAATAGAGCTCTTTCATATCCAAAGGTCTAATTTTACAATAGATACTTCTAACATGCCAAGAATCAATCCTGAAATTATAACTTATCAATTGAAAATAGACCCAACTATCCATCTAGTCTGTCCAAAGAAGAAGAATTTTAGGGGTGAAAGATAGAAAACAATAAAATATGAAAGGTGGATAAACTCTTGGCTATTTTTTTTAATTAGGGAAGTGATGTACCCTGTTTGGTTAGTGAATATTGTGATGGTTAGGAATAGCAATGGTAAGTAACGAATGTGTGTGGACTTCACATATTTAAACAAAACTTGTCCAAAAGATAGTTATTATCTATCTAAGTTTGATCGTTTGGTTGACTCCATCATAGGTTTTGAGTACTTGAGCTTTTTGAATGTCAATTATAGATATCATCAGATCCTCATGCACCTAGATGACGATGATGAAAAATAGCTTTCATAATTAATGAGGGAATATTTTATTATAGAGTCATGCCTTTTGGGTTTAAGAATGATAGAGCTACTTACTAATAATTGGTGAATAAAATATTCAAGAATTAGCCTGAGAGGATTATGGAGGAATATGTTAACAACATGCTAGTAAAGAGCATGACCTTTGAGCAACACCTCTTGGACCTATAAAAAATCTTTTATGTGTTGAACCACCACTAGATGAAAACTCAACGCTTCTAAGTGTGTCTTTATCATAAAAAAGAAGAAGAAGAAGGTAAGTTTATGGGTTTCCTAGTAAGCAATAAGAGAATTGAGCGTAACCTAGAAAAGGTTCAAGTTATATTAAGCATTACTCATTTTCAGTTAGTGAAGGAAGTTCAGTGTCTTATAGAGATATTGATTGCTCTCAATTGGTTCATAGCTCGTTTGGAGAAGCACACCCTACCATTTTTCAAGGCCTTGAAAAACATAACCAACTTTGAGTGGACTTTAGATTGCCAAAAGGCTTTTAAGGAGCTAAAAATTCATATTTCATCTCTTAAGATCTTGTCTTAATCAAAAGAGAATGAAAACCTTTTTCTTTATCTAGGGGTGGTAGATTCAGCTGTAAACTCTATTATGGTAAAAGAGGATGGAGGAATACAATGTCCATTTTATTACTTTAGCCGCACTCTTCATGATGTTGAAACAATATATCTGGAAAGTGGATAAAGTAGCCCTTGCTTTGGTAAACGCCTCTAGAAAGTTGAAACCATACTTCTAAACTCATTAAGTCATTTCTTTAACATATCAACCTTTGCAATATATCCTCTATAAGCCAGAGATGTCTGAGCATCTAGTTAAAGAGGCTATTAAATTAGGAGTTTGACCTTCAATACATACCCCGACCAACTATAAATGGTCAGGCCTTGAAAAACTTTATTATTTGAAAGGTCCCATATAGATATTTGAATCTTCACCTTTAACCACAACTTCTTTTGTTGAACTAGAGGCCCCGGTAGAATAACATCTAATGATACCTTCTTGGAAAATATATGTTAATAGCTTTTCCAATATCAATGAGAGTGAAGTTGGAATAGTGTTTATCAATCCTAAAAAATAAGTAATTGAATATAGAGTTTGTTTTGAGTTCCTAGCTATGAATAATATATTATAGTATGAAGTTCTTCTAGCAAAATCATTCCTTGCAGAAGCCTTGAATGCATTCATACTTTGAGTTCACGATGACTCATAATTGGCGGTTGGTCAATGCCAAGAGATGTATGATGTTAGATAGCCAACCATGCAATAATATCTTAAGAATGGTCAACCCTATATGAAAGTTGGAGATAAAAGTAAGTCAATCAACTGTATTCCAAGGGAAGACAATTATCAGGTAGACCTCATATCTAAGTTAGCAAGTTCAAAACCTGTTGACTTCCCTACAAATGTCTGGGTTGAAGTTCTAGAGAAACCAAATGTGGGTGAAGAAGAGTTAGTGGCTTTTCCCATTAACATTAAGAAAGATTACAGGACCCCAATTATGCATTATTTTCTTATTGATGAGTTACCCTCAAACAAAAACAAAGTCATGCATCTGACTAAGCGAGGAGTGAGGTATTGCATAATTGACAACATCTTGTACCAAAGATATGTCTCAACTCCACTCCTAAAATGTTTATCCCCGTAATAAAAAGCACGTATGTTTTGAAAAAGATACATGATGGTATATGAGGTCTACACATAGGCTCTAGAGACCTTACTGCTTAAGTCACACGAGCAGGTTTTTATTGGCTAACTATACTCCACAATACCATAGATTTAGTGAATTATTGTTAAAGGTTTGCCTCAGTCTCCTGTCAACTATTTACAAAAATGACCATCATAACCTCTACCTCCTCATGGCCTTTTGTATAATGGGGGAAGGAAGGCCACAAAAAAAAATATTTTGTCCTAGTAGTTATTGATTATTTTATTAAATGAGTTGAATTAAAAGCCTTAGTATAGATAACCACCAACAAAGTACTTTCATTCTTATCATATGCTGATTTGGGCTCCCTAAAATCTTGATTACAAATAATGAAACACGATTTGAAAACCACAAAATGAGAAATCATTATCAAATACTTCATATTGATCTTTGTTTCTTCTTTATATCATATCCTTATATCAATGGTTAAGCTGAATTAACTAATAAAATCTTGCTTAATGGACTCAAGAAAAAAGATAAAAGAAGCTGAATTAGAATAGGTAGAGCTTATGAATAAAATCTTATAGGCTACAGAATAACTCAGAAGATGTCCACTAATGATACTCTTTTTGTCCTCACATATAGGACTGAAGTCATGATCCCCACTGAGATTGGATGTCCAAGCGATCGGGTGGCTCACTATACCTTAAAAGGCAATGAACAAGGTTTTAGGACCAATCTTAACTTCTTAGAATAATATCGCATGATTGTTGCAGTTAGAAATAAAGCTTACAATCTCAACACTACCTGGTATCACAATGCTAAAATCAAGAATAGAAGATTCAAGTATATAAGAAATAGAGAAAGTAGAGGCAAGTTAGCCCCAAAATAGGAAGGTCCTTTCAGAGTCATAAGAATAATTAAGGTGAATACTTATCATTTACAAGATATGAAAGAAAAGAATCTCCCTTACGCCCGACATTCAGGCCACTTAAAATTGTATCATTGTGAATAAAAATATAGATTTTCATCCATGAATGTCTCATCTTTTTTTCCTATATTTCTCAAAAGGGATTGGTATGTGGTCTCTCTAATGGCAGTAATCCCTATAACCTCCAGTGTTGTCCCCACCTAAAGATATAAGTCCACATCATGGCTAGTCAGACTAGAAGACTCATGAGTGTACCTACCACTAAGAATTCCTCTCTATCCTAGGCAGTGACAACATTACATAACCAAAGCCAGACAACTTTATCACCAACCTCACCGATATAATATGGTTGTTGAACCCAAAAAGTTTGTAATTGGAAATATCTCATGAGCATGGACACTGGATATGTTTCAAGTATGGGTATATGACCCTTACAAAACTAAAACTCATTTGTAATTTCCTTTCAAAAATATTTTCTAACTATAGGTATTAGGCTTATACAACTTATTTTCTAAGTCTAAGCGTTTGATTTATACAAAATATTTTCTAAGAATAGGTGTTGGACTCATACAAAAAATTTTCTAAGTATGGACATTGGATCCATACATAATATTTTCTAAGTATGGGTATTGGACCCATGCTAGTTACTTAAAAAGGCATACCAAAAGACTTAGAAAATATAATAATTTAAAAGACTTGAAAAATATAGTAATTCAAAACAAATAACAAATATCTAAAGGCCTCATGGCCAAATTCAAGGTTTGAGAACCAAGATATTTTTTACAAATTAAACAAACAAAGGAAAATTACATATCCATCCCAGACTACACCTTTTCTTTTGTTGAGGGGGCCCTGGTAGGGAAGACGTCCTTTAAGTTAGGAGCATGACCATTAAGGAAGGACTCACTGAAGTCCACTTGTATTTCTTTTATAAGGTTAAAGAAATACAAGTTAGATGTGAGTAATAATAGTTTATCTCATATTACCTCTGTTAGATAGACAGACTCTCCAAACTCAGTATAGAACTTCTCATAAGAGTCTAGCTTTCTCCTTAGCCATTGTTAACTCCCTTTCAAAGCCTTCTTAGACTCTTTGAGCTCCCTTTCAAGGCCTTCTTAGACTCTTTGAGCTCAACCACCTCCTTCTTCAAAGAATTTATTCGGTTATACACCTCTCTAAGTTCCTCCTAAGTGAACTCTAGAATGAAGGTTTGTGCTTTGAGCTCCCTTTGCAGTTGAGCATAAATAGGCTTCAGGGCTTTCATCTTAGCATCTTGGGTGACTTTCTCATCCGTCAGCCTTTGCACCCTTGTCTTGTTGGTATGATATTATTCTATTGTTTTTTTCATTTTCCTCATTTCCTTAGCCTATTAAATTTTCAAGTAGACACACATCATGAAGGTTTAAACAATAAAAAAAAGATTAAATAAGTTCACATCTTTAAAACTACTTAATGCATTAAAATAATGAAAAAACTTAAGGATTTCTTATACTTGGAAATTCATGTGCCGAGTGATGGCCAGATGGCACTGGTAGCTGGAGTCAATCAATGTGCCCATTTTAAAAGGAAATGTGAAGAGATTGTCTAAGGTGTCCATCACTTTCAATCCTTTAGGCCTAAAAGTGGACCTTCCCTTTAGAATGGTCTCTATTATTCCCATCTTTTCCTCACTTGGTATGGGGAAGCAAATAGGGGTACGACCTAAGTTGAGCCTGGAAAAGAAATCCCCAACCACGGTGGATTGAGGTGCCTAGCTGGAGGACCTAGAAAGCATGCTGATAGAGCTCGTTGGAGCATGAGCACTGGTTGGTAGAGGGATCACCTCTACGTTAGAATATGAGTTAACCGTGACCTTTATTCTTTTCCATTATGAAATAGCCTCCAGGATAACTAAAGTTGGGGTTGGCATCCTAGGACCCCCCCTCCCGATATGGGAGAACGACTTCCCGCTACCATTTTTTGATGCACCTCCTTAGAGAAGGGATAATTGTTAGGATCTCTTCAATATGGACAACTAATGAGGTCTCCTTAAAGTCCATGAGAACTGCTTCTCTAAACCTCCATGTATCAAAAGCAAGTTGTCTTAAGAGGAGAAAGCACGACTGAGTAAAGGTATGGTCATTTTATAGAGTATGGACAACGTGGACTCGCTAGCTTCAAATCGAGTTTCCCTTGGCAAGGATCTTGCATGAGGAAAAATTCAGAAGATGAATAACACAAGAAAAAAAATAACACATGATATTAAAATTACTAGAAGCGCCATAAAACCTTTATGCCATGCAAATAACCTTGTACTCAGTGTGGAGATCACATAATATATTTCATATCCTCTTTTCCTCCTCATAGAGAAAGGTTTATCATTGACCCTAGTAAAGGATGCTCTCTAGAAATAGGTATAATTCTATATGGCATTGTACCCATCCTGAGGTCTAGTTGTGCCTTTATGCTTCACTATCACTCATCTTTCTCTCCATTTCTTTGACCGAGAGGGCTTCCCATTGAAAGTGTCTTTAATAGGCCCTCTTGGCCTATAAAGAAATTAGAGAACTAAAAGATAGAAGATCCTTATTCATCACCACTGATCAAGGTGTAACAATACCTAGACACCTCGATCATAGGTTCCTCCCCTAAGCCCTTATCAACTTGTCAAAAGCAGACAAGTTAGTCCACCCATTGGGATAGAGCTAAGCAAGGCTTATGTTGTAGTAATAGAGAATATCCTTTACAAATAGGCTTACTGGTGACCTAGATAACATGGTCACTAGCTTTCGATATCAAAACCATGTAACTCCCTAGCTATTTAGAACTGGCCAGAGACACTTGGTCAAAAGACACAATGTTTTTAGCCTTATATGAAGGTGTCCTTGACAACCTTTCTTGTCCACTAAGTTTTGAAACCTCTTGAAGACTTTTATTTCTCCCCCTTCTAGTCGAAAAAGGCTTAGCAACGTTGATTTTAGATCTTGGGCCAATTCTAATGGTCGTAGATCCTTGGTGAACACCACTAATTTCAGGTCTAAAACTAAAATCTCCTTTAAGAGACATGATTTTTTTGCCTTTTTTATACGCCACTCTTAAAAAAAATTGAAAAAACAAGAAAGAAAGAGAAGATGAGTTATTATTTTCAACTCAATATTCTTGTGCTTTGTAAAAGTCCAAATCTATAAATAAGATGTTAGCACAATCGAATATGGGCCTGACATCCTGTCACACCCAATATACTTGGGTTCAGCCATAAGCTGGGCCCAAGTCATCGTGAGCCTAGTAAGATGTCAAACGTAATATACTCGGGTTCGACTAGAAGCTAAGCCCAATGTACTCGAGTTTAACCATAAGCTGAGCCCAAGTCACCGTGGGTCTGACAGGACGCCGGATCCATTTTCTTTAGGTTTGGCTACACTCTAGACCTAGTTGGACTTAGAGATCTATGTTAGGACCATATGGTTTTATCTTCAGGTTATATGTATGAACTATTTATATCAAAGGTAATAATGTCCTTACATTTATAGATATATAAAAAGTCTCTCAAGAGGCCTATCATTTTCATCTCATTAATGATGTATAAGAGATATTTATCCTTCATTAATGTCATAGAAAACAAAAGACTTTCCAGTCTTTCATTTTTCTAAAGACGACAAGGTCCAGAGATTATAAATATCACCTAGACCACTCAGGTAAAACTTATATATCTCATAACATTAATTACAAAATATCAAGAACAAACACTCTTGTTCTTAAAATTAAAGGCTTTTTTTATTTATTATAATCTCCATTAAAAATTACTGATTTTATCATTGGAGAGTTTTTAAATCCCACTGACAATGATTTTTTTTTGCAAGTACCAAGACTAATATCATTAATTTTTGCACTTTTTAGGCTAAGAAAAACCGAAATAAATACATGAATATTTGTTTAATCACTATTCAAACATCAAAAAACTTGTTCTTTAAACATGTTGAATTTTTTGGATATCATCAAGATATATGTCGACTTAGGTGAAGCAATAAATAAGTAGCACTAGAATTGAAATTCAAGAAATAGAACCGTAGATCGGAGGAGCATACCGCAATAGGAAGGCTCCAGTTGAAAACAGGACCCCAAAAATGAGTTGTTCTGGGACCGATAGGACTATTCCAAAAAGTCCGGAGGAATTTCATTTTACAAGCTGATCGATGGCAACTTGGAATCCTGCATATGTAAAGAGAAGAATGAGAATCAGCCGGACTTGTCCAATCACACTCACATAAAGAGAGAGATCCAAAATCATTTTAGAATTTCTTACCAAGAGAATGGGAATGATTAGACTTCGGATGGATTATGAAGTCTCGGAATGAAATAGTGCAGACGTTCGGAATCTCCCAAGGGATCTCTGCCAAGTGCGAATTACCAGAACGTCAAGCAGGACAGACAAAGAGAATAGATCATCCAACCCAGTAGAATATTAATCTGTTCGTGTTTTTCAATGGGTGAAAATGATGTCCCGACTCCCGACAACTGAACAAGCTTGCTATTGGCACGTTAATTGAATCGAACGTGGCAAGATCATATAGTATTATGTTTGTGGTCATCATTTTTCAATCAAGATTGTGATGTTTGAGTTTATCATATAGTTAACAACTTGCCATTATCTCTCTCTCTCTCTCTCTCTCTCTCTCTCTCTCACACACACACACACACACACTTTGTTTAATACTTTAGAGGGGGAAAAATCCCACTTTTCAATTAAAAACATGCATTAAATTAATCTGCCAGCAATTCATATACTATACTTGAAAAGAAAAGGGTACGTATTTTACAAACTGAATTTTTACAAGATAAAGGCTCCACATTTTCTACAGATATATATAGCAATAGCATGACGTGGCGACAAGCTATTTAAAAAAGATAAAGTTCTTATGCTGGTTTGTGTTTGTTTTATAATTTGTTTTTTTAATTTTTTTTTATTTAAAAAGATAAAAATTGATTTTTGTTATTAATTTTTGGATAGTTTTGATGTATTAATATTAAAAATAAAAATATATATTATTTTAATATATTTTTAAATAAAAATTATTTTAAAAAAACACCCCGCAATATATATATATATATATCATCAATTGGTATTATTAAACTAACAGGAGTCATGTGCACATGAGATTCTTTGACAGTAATCAACTTGGTTCTATCACTATATTATTTTTAACATTGTGTTTTCTTTCAAGTTTATTTTTTTATTTTTAGTTTAATGTGGATATCCAAACCAGCTTGCGTGTATCTTTACTATTCCTATATGCTCTCAAATTAATGACTATATAAATCTCCAGTAACTATCATATAAACAATCATAAGATTTAAATCTAAAACCATAAAAAATACAAATTTTTTAGTCCCAATTTCTTTTAACTAGTTTTTCAGAAAGTAGAGAAGGGGACAGACGTTGTGTCAAGGCCAGGAGTTGGATACTAGCTAGCATTCAAGGAAGATGACAGCATTTCCACGTGTCAAAGGAGCAGAAAATGACAAAAAAAAACTTCTTCCATACTAAGGGTATGGAAAGACAAATAGTGCAAGGGTTAAATTAAAGATAAAGACTTCATTAACAAAAAATCGATAATAAGCAAACCATCTCTTGTATAAACAAGAAGACGAAGAAGAAGAAGCAGCAGCTTACCTTTTAATCATATACATAACAGCTTTCTTCCATCTTGGAATGAGGATTTAAATTATATTTGAGCATATTGCGTGTTATTATAAATTGTACTGTTGGTATCTTTTTTTTAATTGTTGT